>JABLTO010006564.1_pt1 | contig 72633 bp, 70 predicted proteins | sample 7160091 | NCBI WGS metagenome assembly JABLTO01 (sample SAMN14651225, study PRJNA627086) | human gut metagenome | isolation source: feces | host: Homo sapiens
ATGAGAGAAGCACACTGCATCGTCCTTCCATCATATCACGAAGGAATGGCAAATGTGTTGTTGGAAGGAGCATCAATCGGAAGGGCGCTTATTGCTACAGACATCCATGGATGCAAAGAGTCGATTATAAATGGTGTCAGCGGATTTACTTGTAGGGTTAAGGATAGTGGTGATCTTTATGACAAGATTAAGAAGTTTGCGCTGATGAGCTATGATGATAAGGCGAAGATGGGACAGTGTGGCAGAAGGCATATGGAGGATGTTTTTGATAAGAGGAAGGTAGTTGAGATGACTGTTGAGGAGATTGTGAGATAAATTTATTTACTTAGGAGAAGAAAATGAGTAGTTTAAAACATAAACCTACATTAACTATTTTTACTCCTGCATATAACAGAGCATATACACTTCATTTATGTTATGAGAGTATGCTTAGACAGAAAAATAAGGATTTTGAATGGTTAATAGTTGATGATGGTTCGACCGATAATACAAAAGAGTTAGCTGAAAAATGGATTAAAGCAGATAATGGTTTTAATATAAGATATATCTATAAAGAAAATGGTGGTATGCATACAGCTCATAATACAGCTTATGAGAATATAGATACAGAGTTAAATATGTGTATTGATTCAGATGATTATTTGACTGATGATGCTGTAGAAAAGATATTATCCTTTTGGGGAAAAAATAAGGATAAAAAATACGGGGGAATTATTGCGCTAGATATATTTCAAAATGGTGAAATTATAGGTAAGAAATTGCCAGAGCGAAAATCAATAGCATATAACGATTATTATGAATATGGAGGAAAAGGAGATAAAAAAGTTATATATAGAACAGATGTTATAACTAAATACCCTCCATATCCAGAATATAAAGATGAAAAATTCGTAGGTTTATGTTATAAATATTTGCTTGCAGATCAAGAATATCCTCTATTAATTATGAATGAACCAATATGCGTAGTAGAGTATTTAGAAGATGGTTCTACAAGAAACATAATGAAACAGTTTGTTAAAAATCCAAGAGGATATATTTTTTTGCGAAAAGAAAGAATGAAATACTGTAAGACTTTTAAATGGAGATTCAAGTCATGTATTCATTACGTTTCAAGCAGTATTATGATAAAAGATAAACACTTTATTAAAGAGTCTCCTAAAAAAATAATGACAATACTATCTATACCATTTGGTGTAGTTTTGTATTTCTATATTAATTATAAAACGAAAGAGGTTTCTTAAATGACAATATATGTTTTTATGCTTATTTGGGTAATTATATTTGGAATATTAGCAAATGCTACATCTAAAACAGTATGTGTAGATAGTGAAAATATGGTTTATGAACAAAGAGTTAATTTGTTCTTTGCACTTATGACATTTTCGGTAATTATCTTTTTTGCATCTTTAAGAAGTAGTGTAGCTGATACAGGTGCATATATATCTATGTTTAAGTCATATCCAAGTGACTTATCCCAAATAGATGGACTTTTAAATGGAGTAGCAAAAAGATATCCAGGATTTTTAGTTTTAACAGTAATACTTAAAAAATTTACAAGTGATTATACAGTTTGGTTTACAATAATTGCAGTTATAAGTGGTATTTGTGTAATGATACCACTTTACAAATATTCTTCTAATTTTGGAGTAAGTGCATTTTTATTTATGGCATCATGCCAATTTTCATGGATGTTTAATGGAATGAGACAATTTTTAGTGGCGTCAATAATATTTGCTTGTACTGGATTAGTTTTAAGAAGAAAATTTATCCCTTATGCAATAATAGTGTGTCTATTATCAACAATTCATACATCAGCATTAATTTTGATACCTATGTATTTTATTGTAACTGGTGAACCATGGAATAAGAGAACTATGTTATTTGTTGCTGGGATTATTTTGGCAATATTATTTACAAGTAAATTTACGGGGATGTTAGAAGACGTTGTTGAAAATACTGATTATGCTACTTCAATGGAAGAGTTTAAAGAAACTGATGATGGAACAAGTATTATGAGAATTGCTGTAGAATCTGTTCCTGTAATAATTGCATTTGTATATAGAAATAAAATAAAAGATAAACTTACTCCAATTATAAAGTTAAGTATAAATATGTCTTTAGTATCTAGTGGGTTTTATGTAATATCAAAGATCGCACGAAGTGGAATTATGATTGGAAGATTACCAATATATTTTTCTATGTATAATTTAATTTTGTTACCATGGCTTATTAAGAATATATTTAATAAAGAGGAAAAAAGATTAGTTTATTATTTGATGTTTGTTTTATATATAGCTTATTTTTATTATCAAATATTTATAGCATGGAATGATTTTGATTATGTAAGTAAGATTTTAAATATAAAATAAATAGTTTAGTTATTAAAGGAAATATATTATGAAAAGAATATTATTTTTTATACCAAATTTAATGCATGGTGGTGCTGAAAAAGTACTTATTAATTTGGTAAATAATTTAGATAAAAGTAAGTATGATATAACCTTACAAACTATATTTGATGTTGGGATTAATAAACAATACTTAAATAAAGATATAACGTATAAATATGTATTTAAAAGACTTTTTAAAGGGAGTACAACTATATTTAAATTATTTTCACCGATGTTTTTATATAAATATTTAATAAAAGATGAATATGATGTGGTTATTTCATATTTAGAAGGTCCAACAGCAAGAATAATAAGTGGATGTCCATATAAGAGCAAGAAGGTTAATTGGATACATACAGAAATAAGAGATGAACACCAATTAGCTTTAGGATTTAGAAATAGTTATGAAGCTAAAGTTGATTATGCCAAATTTAATAAGATTATTTGCGTATCTAATACTGTTAAACAGACTTTTTCAAAGATATCAGGATTAAAAGAAACTAATATGGATGTACTTTATAATACAAATGAAACTGAACAAATAATTGATAAGTCTAAAGACATTGTCGATGATGTGTCATTTGATAAAAATACAATAAACATATGTTCAGTTGGAAAAATAACAAAAGTAAAAGGATATAAAAGGTTAGCAAAAATTCATAAAAAATTGATTAATGAAGGTTTAAAGCATCATATATATATATTAGGAATTGGCGAATGTGAAGAAAATATTAAAAAATATATTAAAGAAAATAATTTACAAGATACATACACATTATTAGGATTTAGGGATAATCCATATAAATATGTGTCAAAATGTGATTTATTTGTATGCTCTTCATACAGAGAAGGATTTAGTACAGCTGTTACAGAGTCTTTGGTTGTTGGAACACCTGTAGTTAGTACATTATGTTCTGGAGCACAAGAACTTCTTGGTTATAACAATGAATATGGTTTGGTTGTTGAAAATAGCGAAGAAGGGATTTATGAAGGAATAAAGAAACTTTTGGAAGATAGAGAATTGCTTGCTTATTACAAAGAGAAAGCTATTGAAAGGGGAAGTTTCTTTTCAAAAGAAAAGACTGTTAAAGCTGTTGAAGATATGATTGATTCATTATAGGAGATAGATATGAGTATATTAAAAGAATTTGTATATAGATTAAGAGGAGAGTATACTACAGAAAAATTAATTAAAATGGGGCTGAAAGTAGGAAAGAGCTTCAACAGATTAAATGGAGTAATATTAGATCCTGCTCATTGCTGGTTAATAACAATAGGAGATAATGTTACAATAGCACCGAGAGTACATATCTTAGCGCATGATGCTAGTACAAAGGAATTTTTGAATTATACAAAAATAGGTAGAGTAAATATAGGGAACAATGTATTTATTGGTGCTGAAAGTGTAGTACTTCCTAACGTAAATATAGGAAATAATGTAGTCATTGGAGCTAATAGTACTGTTACAAAAGATATTCCATCAAATTCAGTATATGCTGGAAACCCTGCTAAATTTATATGTACAATTGATGAATATATGGAGAAGAATAAAAGAAAAATGGAAGAAGGTCCTGTTTATGGAGAAGAATATACCATTAGACAAAATGTTGATAATTCTAAAAAGCAAAAGATGTATAATGAATTAGAAAATAAAATGGGATTTGTGGATTAGGAGGAGAAAAAATGCCACTAATTAGTATTATTATACCTGCTTATAATATTGAAAACTATATAGCAAAGTGTTTGGACAGCCTTCTAAACCAAACTTATAAAAATATTGAGATTATAGTTATTGATGATGGTTCAAGCGATAACACAGGAAAAATTGTAGATAACTATGCATATAAGTATGAATATATAAAGGTTATACATAAAAAAAATGCTGGAGTTTCTGCAGCAAGGAATACTGGTATTGAAGTAGCTAATGGTGATTATATCGGTTTTGTTGATGCTGATGATACTGTTGATGAAGAGATGTTTGAGGTTCTTATTGAAAATGCAATAAAATATGATGCTGATATTTCCCATTGTGGTTATAAGATGGTGTTTCCAAGCAGGATAGATTATTACTATAATACAGGAATTCTAGTTGAACAGGATAATGAATTGGGTTTAAGAGATTTAATTATTGGTCAGAGGGTAGAACCAGGACTTGTAAATAAATTATATAAGAAAGAGTTATTTAAAACAGTTAGGATGAATGAAGAGATAAAGATTAATGAAGATTTATTAGCTAATTATTACCTATTCAAGCAATCACAAAAATCTGTTTTTTATGATAAATGTATGTATAGTTATATATTAAGAAAAGGTTCAGCGGCGACCAGTAAAGTTAATATAAACAAGATATTAGATCCAGTTAAGGTTAGAAAAGAGATGTTAGAAGATTTAGGAAAAGAATCTAATTTATATAATATATCTTATGAAAAATATATTATATCATTAGTATATATATGTAGGAATGTACAAATTAGAAAGAACAAAGAATATAAATCTTATATTGATGATGCAAAGAAAAGGTTGAAATATGAGATTAATAATATTATGAAAAATAAAGCTGTGAGTAGAAAAACAAAATTAATGGTTATAGGAAATTTATATTTTAGTAGGATTTTTTATATTATTGATGATATTCATGCAGTTAAAAGTGGGAATAGAACAAAATATGAAGTGAAGTAGGTGAGATTATTGGGTGATAAGATAAGTGTAATTGTTCCGATTTATAAAGTTGAAGATTATTTACATAGATGTGTCAATAGTATTATAAATCAAACTTATAGTAATTTGGAGATAATTCTTGTTGATGATGGTTCTCCTGATAATTGTCCTATGATATGTGATGAATATGCAAAGAAAGATAGCAGAATTAAGGTTATACATAAGAAAAATGGTGGATTGTCGGATGCTAGAAATGCAGGGTTAGAAATAGCTACGGGTGAATATATTGGTTTTGTAGATAGTGATGATTGGATACATAAAGACATGTACCATATATTATACAAAACAATAAAAAAAGAAGTTTGTGATATTGCAGAATGTAAGGCTATAAAAACTAAAAATCAAGTTAATGATATAGATTTTGAATATGAGTATAAAATATTTAGTTATACAAGTGAAAATGCAATGGAAGCATTAATATTAGAAACAGTAATTCAACAAACCGTTTGGAATAAATTATATAAAAGAGACATCATTAATAATATATTATTTGAGCAAGGAAAAGTACATGAAGATGAATTTTGGACATATCAAGTAATAAGCAACTGTACTAAATTAATTCATATAGATTTAGATTTATATTACTATTTTCAACGAGATGATAGTATTATGGGAAATAATTATTCATTAAAACGATTAGATGCTATTGAAGGAAGATATAATAGATATTTATTTATATGTAAAAATTATCCACAACTTTCTAATAAAGCGAAACTTAATTTATTTTATATATCAATATATTATTTACAACAATCTATGAGGATTTCAAAAAGTAAAGAATATAAGATAAGTTATAGATTTATAGAAAATATAATTAAAAAGATTAAATTTAATACGGAAGATTATAAAGAATTTTCTTATACAGATAATTTATGGATCCTAATGTCAAAACTATCGCTGTCATTTTGCTGTAAAGTAAGAAATATTTTAAATTTAGGGGTATAGTAATATGGTTAAAATAACAGTATTTACACCAACATATAATAGGGGTTATATAATAGAAAATTTATACAAATCACTACAAAGACAAAATTTTACTGATTTTGAATGGCTAGTTGTAGATGACGGTTCTAGTGATAAGACAGAAGAATTGTTTGAAAAATGGGCTAAAGAAAATAATAATTTTCAAATAAGATATTATAAAAAAGATAATGGCGGAAAACATAGAGCAATAAATTATGCATTAGATAAATCAAGAGGAGAGTTATTTTTTACAGTTGATTCAGATGATTATTTGACAGATGATGCACTGTATAAAGTGGATAAATGGGAAAAGTCATTAGATAGAAGTAAAAAATTTGCTGGTATTGTAGCTAATATAGGTAATGATAAAGATAAGACTATAAATAACTTTTTCAAAGAAGAGTATTTAGATTTAGATTTATTACAAAGGTATGACTATACTGAGGATGGGAAGAAAGTATTAGATGGTGAGAGAGCATATATTTTCTATACAGATATCCATCGAAAGTATAAATATCCTGAGTTTAAAGGTGAAAAATTTATGACAGAAGCTGTTGTGTGGAATAGGATGGCTCATGACGGTTATTTAGTCAGATATTATAATGATATAATTTGGATATTTGAATATTTGGATGATGGATTGACTAAAGCTGGAAATAGATTATTTTTGGATAATCCACGAGGATATACTTTATGGTTAAAAGAAAAGAATGTATTTGAGAATAAAAGTAAAAAAGAAATGTTAAAATTTTATTATTCTATGTATTGTGAATTTAGTCAATTATACTCAATTAATCAAATAGCAGATTTCTTGGATATAAATAATATAAGTCTATATTTAATTTCATTTATAAAGAGTATAAAATCAAAGATTTAAAAAATTTTAAAACAAATACTAAGAAATAGAGGGAATTTTATGAGCCAAAATTTATTAAAAGAAAAAGTAGAAATATATAAATATAAATTAACAACATTTAAGAAAATGCAAAAATTTAAGCATTCGGACAATGTAAAACTTTTAAAAGGATTTAAGAATAAATATATCAATGAGAGATGTTTTATTATAGGTAATGGCCCAAGTTTAAATGTAGTGGACTTAGAAAAATTGAAAAATGAAATTACATTTGGATTTAATCGTATCTATTATATATTTAAAAATACAAACTGGCGTCCTACATTTTATTGTTCAGAAGATATAAAGATTGTAACTAATAGTGTAGAAGAAATTAATAATTTAGATATAGAGTATAAATTTATACCAGTAATACTAAATCATGATTATAACATCAATATAAATAATGCAGTGTATTTTAATCATAAATATACAAAAGATAATCCACCATTACCAGATTTTTCAGATGATATATCTAAATATATCGGTTGTGGTTCGACAGTTACATATTCAGCTATACAAATAGCGGCATATATGGGATTTAAAGAAATATATTTACTAGGTGTAGATCATAGCTTTGCTAGATATAGAAATGAAAAAGGTGAGATAGTAGAAGATAAAAATCTAAAAGATTATTTCTGTGAAGAATATAATAAAGATAAAGAAAAATTGGATATACCTAGTACAGTAGATAGTACATTAGCTTACCAAAAAGCAGAAGAATATTCTAGACAACATGGATTTAGAATATATAATGCAACAAGAGGCGGAAAGCTAGAAGTATTCGAAAGAGTAGATTTCGATAAATTATTTGACTAAAATGAAAACAAATTAACTTAAAATAGAGTTAGTATAACATAGATGATTATAAAAAGCATAAAAGGAGTAAAAAACATGAAAATAATAGGAGTAATACCAGCGAGAAGAGGATCTTCAAGATTTTTTAATAAACCAACAGCAAAAATATTAGGAAAACCTATGATATGGTGGGTTTACAAACATTCAAAAGAAGTAAAAGAATTTGATGAAGTATATGTTGCGACAGATAGCGACGAAATAAAAGAATTATGTGAAGGATTTGGGGCGAAGGTTATTATGACTTCACCTGACCACGATACTGCAACAGAAAGACTTCACGAAGTATCAACAAAAATAGATGCAGATTTATATGTTATGGTTAATGGTGACGAGCCAGTTGTTATGCCAGATGCGATAGTGAAATGTATACCTGAAAATTTAAATCCAGATGATTTCTATGTGTCTAATTTAATGACTGATTTTGAAAATCCAGTTGAGGTAGTTGATGCTACTAATTTAAAAATAGTTACTAATAAAGATGGAATAGCTTTATTTATATCAAGAAGTCCAATTCCTTATCCAAAGGGAAATATGAACTATCATTATCATAAATTTGTAGGGGTTGGTACTTTTACTAAAAAGGCTTTAGAATACTATCACAATACTGAAAGAGGGGAAATCGAAAAAATAGAAGAAAATGATTCTTTCAGATTTATTGAAAACAGAAAAGATATATATTATATAAATGCTCATTGTAAGAGTTTATCAGTAGATACTCCAAAAGACATTGTGGCAGTTGAAGAATATTTAAAAACATTAGGGTTAGATAAATAATTTGTATATAGGAGGACATAAAATGTTTACATTAATAGCAGGTCCATGTGCAATGGAATCAGAAGAAATCTGTATGCAAACTGCAACAGAGATAAAAAGAATTACGGATAAATTAGGAATACCTTATGTATATAAAACATCTTTTGATAAGGCGAATAGAACTTCAATATCATCTTATAGAGGTTTAGGGATGGAAGAAGGTCTTAGAATTTTACAAAAGGTTAAAGATGAAGTTGGGGTAAAAGTTACAACAGATATACATGAATCTTGGCAAGCTGAACCTGTTGCTAAGGTTGTTGATATACTTCAAATACCAGCATTTTTATGCAGACAAACTGATTTATTGGTTGCTGCTGCAAAAACAGGAAAAACAGTTAATGTTAAAAAGGCACAGTTTTTAGCACCATGGGATATGAAAAATGTTGTTGGAAAGTTAGAAGACAGCGGATGCAAAGATATTATGGTATGTGAAAGAGGGACGACTTTCGGATATAACAACTTTGTTGTTGATATGACTAGTTTAGTTGAAATGAAAAGTTTTGGATATCCTGTAGTATTTGATGCAACTCATAGTGTTCAAAAACCAGGTGGAAAAGGAACATCATCTGATGGAAATAGAGAATTTGTTGAGTATTTAGCAAAAGCAGCTATAGCAGTTGGTGTTGATGCTTTATTTATGGAAGTACATCCTGATCCAGATAATGCAAAATGTGATGGACCAAATATGGTTAAGTTAAGTGATTTAGAAGGATTGTTAACAAAATTAGTTGATATTTATAATGCTATAAATAAATAGGAGGGTATTTATGAATATATTGGGGGAAGCAAGGAGAGTATTTGATTCAGAAATTGATGCTATTGAAAAACTTAGAGATAGTTTGAATGGTGAATTTGAAGAAGTTTGTGAAATGATTTGTAACTGTGAAGGAAAGGTTATTGTGACTGGTATGGGAAAATCAGGACATATAGCTAGAAAGATGGCAGCTACTTTTGCAAGTTTAGGAACTTCATCATTTTTCCTACATCCTGCTGAAGCTCTTCATGGGGATTTAGGTATGATAGAAAGAAAAGATATAGTAATAGCTATTAGTTATAGTGGTGAAAGCCAAGAAATAACTAATATACTTTCTAATATAAAAATAATAGGGGCTAAGATAATTGCTATAACTGGTAATGAAGATTCAACTTTAGCAGTTAATAGTCAATACATATTAAAATTTCCTAAATTTGAAGAAGCTTGTGCACTAAAATTAGCACCAACTTCTAGCACAACATGTTCACTAGTTTTGGGAGATGCGCTTGCAGTTGTTGTTTCAGAAATGAAAAACTTTAAAAAGAATAACTTTGCATTATTCCATCCAGCAGGCTCTTTAGGTAAGAAATTACTTATCAAAGTCAATGATATTATGTTCAAAGATGCGAAAAATGCTGTCATAAATAGCGGTGCGACTTTACAATCAGCAATAGTTGAAATGTGCAAAAAAGAGCTGAGTTTAGTGAATGTAGTTGATGAAGAAAATAGATTAGTCGGAATAATGACTGATGGGGATTTAAGAAGATTATTACAAAAAGGTGTCGATATATATGGTCTTAACGTCGATGATGTTATGACAAAATCACCTAAATACATACAAGAAAATTTGATGGCTGTTGATGCCTTAAAAATAATGAATGAAAAGAATATAACTGCTATGCCAGTTATAAATAGTGATGACAAAGTTGTTGGAACTATAAGAATACAAGAAATTTTAAACGAGGGAATATATAATGAAGATTAAGATGTTAGTAATGGATGTAGATGGAACACTTACGGATGGCAAAATCTACATCGGTGAAAATGGAGAAGTGATGAAAGCTTTCAATGTCAAAGACGGATATGGCATTGTGTCAGCTAAAAAACAAGGAATTATGCCAGTTATAATAACTGGTAGAAAATCTAAGATTGTTGAAGAAAGGGCAAAGGAGTTAGGGATTGAAGAACTTTATCAAGGTGTTGAGGATAAGGTTGAGGTTCTTAAATCTGTAGCACAAAAGCAGGGGATTTTATTAGATGAAGTTGCTTATATTGGCGATGATGTCAATGATCTTGGATGTATGAAGGTTTGTGGGTTGACTGCTTGTCCGAATGATGCTGTTTTTGAAGTTGTTGAAAGTGTTGATTATGTTTGTAGATTTGATGGCGGTGATGGTGCTGTTAGGGAATTTACGGGATATATTTTAAAGAGAAGATAGATAAGAATATGAGGAAAATCAGATGAATGAATGTTTAATTGATAAAAATCCAGAGATATCTATAATTGTACCAGTATATAATACAGAACAATATATAAGTAGATGTATCGAAAGTATACTAAATCAGACATTTAAAGATTTTGAGTTAATATTAATAGATGATGGTTCGCAGGATAGAAGTGGGGAAATTTGTGACGAATATGCTAAAGAGGATAATAGAATAAGAGTTTTTCATAATAATAATCAAGGGGTATCAGCTACAAGAAACTACGGTATTAATATATCTAAAGGGAAGTATTTGATGTTTTGTGATAGTGACGATTGGGTCGCAGATACTTGGTGTGAGGAGTTGTATAATACTATTTCAGCATATCCAAATTCATGGATAACTTGTAACTTTTTTCAGGTAGATAATGAAAGTAAAAAACAGAGGGTTATAAAAAATAATTTAAATGAAATTAATACATTAGAAAAAGATGATTTTTATATTGTTTTTAAGTCAGGAATGTCAATTTATTCATGGAATAAAATATTTGATAAGGAAAAAATAAATAGGTTTCAAATCAGATTTAATGAAAATACAAGCTTAGGCGAAGACGTAGAATTTGGAATTGATTATTTGAAAATCTCAGAAAATATAATAATTTTAAATAGAAATTTATATTATTATTTGATAAATCATCAAGGAACTTTATCATCAAAAAGATATGATGATTATTTTGATTATTTAATACATTTTTATAAATTAAGAAGACAATTTATAAAAGAGTGTTATTTAGAGGAATTTTGTAATGATTATTTTTATCAATTTTCACAAGCATTATCAGAGAGAATTTATTTATTTGATAATGAGAACTTGATGAAAAAACTAAAATATAATCAAAAATCAATTAATAAAAAGGAATTTGAAGAATGTTTAAATTATAAATCATATATTAAAGAAGATGAAAAATATACTAAATTGTTGAAAACAAAAAATTATTATCTTGTATATATTTATCAAAATATATCAAATGCTTTAAAGAATATAATGAGAAAGTAATTAGAACATCTAAGTAAAAGATAAAGGAGCAATTATATGGAACAAGAAAAAAGTCAGCTGCATATAGGTATTATTCTTAGCTATATTAATATGTTAGTTGGAAACTTAATACCACTTTTGTACACTCCAGTAATGTTACAATTATTGGGAAAAAAAGAATATGGACTATATAAATTATCAAGTACTGTTACAAGTTACTTAACATTGATATCGCTTGGTATTGGTTCAGCAGTTGTAAGATATTTGATAGATGCAAAAATACATGATGGAGAACAAGGGGAAAGAAGAGTATTTGGATTATTTATGATTATATTCCGAGTTATTGCTATAGTTACTCTTATTGTGGGAATATGGTTAACCTTTAATATTCAAATATGGTATGGAAGATCCTTAGATGCGGATCAATTATTTAGAATGAGGATATTAATTTTTATAATGGTATGTAATACTGCATTGAATTTTTCACTTTCACCATATATTTCAGTTGTTAATGCACATGAGAGGTTTATATTTTTGCAAATTATGAATATAATATCTACTTGCTTTGGACCTATTTTAAATTTAATAATGTTGTTTTTAGGATATGCATCAATTGGTATAGCAGTGTCAACCCTTGTTCTAGGAATGGTGGTAAACATTTCGTATCTTATTTATGTTAGAAGAAGTATGAAAATACGACCTATATATAAAGATATATCTTTTCCATTATTAAAGGATATTTTAAAGTTTTCATTTTGGATTTTTGTGGCAAATGTTGTATCACAGTTATTTAATGCAACCGATACAGCTATGATAGGTGCAATACCTAAATTGGCTACAGAAGGAGTTGCTGTATACAATATTGGTGCTACATTTAATTCTATTATGTTTTCATTAACTACAGGAATTTCAAGTGTGATGGCACCTAAAGTAAATGGCATGGTATTGAGTGGAAAAAGTGGAAAAGAATTGACTGATTTAAGTATAAAAGTTGGAAGACTTCAATGTTATATTATGATGCTGGTTATAACAGGGTTTATTGTATTTGGAAAACCTTTTATATATTATTATGCTGGGAAAGGTTTTGAAGAGTCATATTGGATTGCTATATTGATGATGATACCTAATATGATACCACTTGCTCAAAGTGTATGTTTAAGTGTAGTTGTTGCTCAGAATAAACATAAATTTCGCTCAATAGTATATTTAATTATTGCAATAATAAATGTTATAGGGACTTGGTTTTTAATGAAAATTATGGGGGTTGTTGGTGCAGCGCTTATGACAGGGATAGCATTAATTCTTGGACAGGGATTTGCTATGAATTGGTTTTATAAGGTTAAAAGTGGTATTGAAGTAGAGCATTTTTGGATAGAAGTAGGAAAAACATTTATAATACCTATAATGATGTGTATATTATTTATTGTTATTTCTAACTATATTGATTTTTATAATCTTAAATTATTTTTTACAGGTGTTATGATATATACGTGTGTATATATTTTATTATTATGGAAATTTGTATTAAATAATTATGAGAAAAATTTAATTTTAAAACCATTAGGAAGAATATATTATAAATTTAATAGAAGAAAAATATATAATGGAGGAAAGTATGAAGAAAGGTAATTTAGCAAGAAGTTCAAATTTTGAATTATTGAGAATAATATCAATTATTATGATTATAACTTTACACTATTTGGAATATTATGCATTACCACATGCTAATATTGGAACATTAAACTACTATATTATACACTTTATAGAAAGTGTTTGTATAATGGGAGTAAACTGTTTTGTATTAATAACAGGATATTTTTTGATTAATAAAGATAAGGTAAATATAAGAAAAATAATTGATTTATTATTAATGGTTGCTTTTTATGGATTTATATTTTATTTTATGATGATGTTTATAAATAAAAGTGAATTTAATATTAAAGAATTTATAAAAGCAATTATACCATTCTTAGCAGGAAAAAGATGGTTTGTAAGAACATATATGATATTATTTTTAATAGCTCCATATATAAATAAATCTTTAATAACATTGAGTAAAAAATCTTTTCAGATATTGATAATTATTTTGATGATATTTTTTTCTATATGGCCATCATTTGTACCATATCCGCCAGTAGATGATTTTGGATATGGCATAATTAATTTTATTGTTTTATATGTAATAGGCGCATATATAAAACTACATTTTAAAAATAATAAAAATATAGTTATAGATTTAATTATTTATATAATTTGTATTATATCAACTTACTTATTTAGTTTATATTATGGACCTTCATGGGGATATAATTTTATAACAAATATTTGTGGATCTATAATATTATTTATAATTTTTTCAAAATTAAAGATTAAATCCTATAAGATAAATTATATAGCATCATTTGTATTTGGTATTTATATAGTCCATTGTGATTTTCAAACACAAGATTTAGTTTTTAATAAATTATTAAAATGTAAATTATATTCGAATAGTCAATTTTTAATTCCACATATGCTATTTAGTATAATAATATTATTTATAATAAGTTTAATTATAGATATTATTAGAAAACAAATATTTAGAAAAACTATAGATCCTCTTACTAGTAATATAAAAGTTTTAAATAAATATATTGGGTAATATATAAAATTAAAAAATTAGATTTTGTTAACTAGATATGAAAAAAATGATCCTCGACAGGATTAATAACCGATAGGTTCAATAGTAGATTTCACATATTAAAAAATGGCATGACAAATAAGCCTAACAAAATTATAATTTTTTTAGACTTAAAGTACAATTAATATTTAACAAACCAATTAATTTTATCTCGATGAGAATAATTAATACCGCAAACTTCAGCTGGTGTTGAATTACTCAAAGATGAATGAGACTTGATAAAGTTGTAATAAAAAATAAAATTACTGATTAAGCTGTTGGTACTTTCAAATGATTTAAAGCCTTTAATCTTCTTATACCAAGATTTAAAAGTCTTATTGAAGGATTCTATTAAATTATTTGATATATCCTCACAAAAGCTCTCAACTCTAATGTATTTGTTGTATTAATAACTTCGATATAAGATGGCCAACGATTAGTTACAATAGCATTTGGACTACCAAATTACTTGGCTGACTTAAATAAAGAAAATGCAGTGTCAGAGCCTCTAGAACTGCTTAAATTCCAAGAGGTAATAAGTCTGTTTTCTGAATCAATACAAATCCAAAGGTAGTATTTTTGTCCATCTATTTTTACTACAGTTTCATCAGCATGCTGTTCATCAGAGTCACCCAAATAAATATCTTGGGTAAGCTCATCGCTTATGGATTTAAAGTACTTGTCAAACTTTTTAATCCATTTAGAAATAGTTACATGGGATACTTTGATATTCATGTAATTTGACAAATATGTTGAAATTGCTCGTGTTGTAGAATTAAGAGCATAGTATAAATTAATAGCGGTAATAATGGTATTTACACTAAATCTGTGACTAGAAAAAGTATTTTTACCAAAAAGATTTTCAGATGGAGAATCAGTGATAGCTCCAGGTTTAAGTTGTTTAATGGTATGATTACATTTTTTATAATTATATTTAAAACTAACATGATATTTGTATTTAAGATGAAAATACATACCTTTTCTATAAATGGGACATTTTGGATAACTCTTGATATTCTTTTTACCTGATTTCTGTGTAAATTTTCTTTTACACATTTTGCATAAATATTTTTGATTAGAAAGTTTATCTTTACCGTATTTATACAGTTCAGAACTATAACATTCAGGGCATTTAACTGTAGGTTTCAACTTTTTAGGCTCCTTTCTTTAGGGGAAATTTGTTTTGTGGTGAAACTATTGTAAATCCTAACGGAGCCGAGATTCAAATATAAATAAGTTAACAAAACGGGGAATTATATAGGGGGAGCATAAAAATGGATATTAAAGCAAAAGATAGGCTAGATTTTATAGATATTTGTAAAGGATTAGGTATATTACTGGTTATATTAGGACATATATATGAACCAAATAGTAGAGTTGGTATTTGGATTTATTCTTTTCATATGCCTTTGTTTTTAATAGTATCTGGGATATTATTAAATTATAAAAATACAGTAGGTAAGAATATAAAATCAGTAATAATATCGAGAATTCAAGGGTTATTAGTACCATATTTGATATTTGAATTTATTGCTATAGTTATATATTTATTAGTAAAAGAAACTTTAACATTAACAACATTAAGATATACAGTTATAGATAGTTTAATAGTATATTATTGTAGAGCAGGTGCAACATGGTTTTTACCTTGTTTATTTATAGCCGAACTATTATTTATAATAATGAAAAAAGTAATAAAAAACGATAAGTTACTGATTTGTTCATCTCTAATAATTTATTTAATACCATTTGTATTTACAACAGATAATCATTATATAAATTTAATTTATAAAAGTTTTGATGCTTTAGGTTTTATTGTTTTTGGATATTATGGATATGAGCGCATAAATAGTACTGATATGAAAGTGAAAAATATGGTATTTATATTATTTATAAGTATTGTTTTATCTCAAATTAATGGAGCAGTTGCATTAAATGGGATGGAATTTGGAAATTGTTTATTTTACAGTATAGATGCTATTTTAGGTTTAATGTTTATAATTTTCATATCTAAAAAAATAGATAATAAATACCTAAAATATATTGGAAAAAATACTTTGATTATTTTATGTACACATTTAATAATACAAAGATATTTTATAGATGTTTTAACAGGTAAAAATAGATATTTTTATTTAGATGGTTTATCAATATTTATAGTAGTATGTATAATTGAAATACCTATAATAGAAATAATCAATCGATATTTTCCATTTATGATAGGTAAATTTCATGAAAAAAGTACAAAATATTACAGATTAGATTAATTTATAGTCTTTTTTGTAGCACGTGTTAGTATATAATTTAAAAAGATTGGGAACAAAAAATTGTTCAAAATGATAAATTATATTTTATAAAAAGTGATGTAGATAAAGACCACCAAATTCTAGGTATTAACAGTTTGGTGGTTTTTATCTTATAAAAATAAAAAAAAGGTATATAAATATTAGTATAAATTTCACAATAGGTATTTTAATACATAAAGATTTTGTATTAATAACCTAAGCTTTAACTATTTTTAAGATAATAATCTATTTATTTTTTATTTAATATATACCGTAGTTCTAAAAATTTTGTTTTGTATAATACTACATAATCTATTTAATATAAAAGCTACTAAAAATGTAAATAGAATAACTAAACAGAAATTAATAAGAATATTATTAGTAAAGAATACAGATACAGGACCATCTATAAACATATAATGAACTAAATATATTTCATAAGATATATTATCAAGCATATTTATGAAATTAAATAATATATTTAATTTGAATTTTTTTACAATATAAAATCCAATAAAAAATATAGATAATCCTAATAAACAATGTGTATATCCTACAATCAATACATCATATAAAGTACTACCATCAAATATAGTCATACCTATAATTCTCAATGATAAAGCAAAGACAAGACTAATACAGTATAAAAAAACATTTTAAAATCAATACTCTCGCTATTCCAATAGAAACCTATAAGATACGATACAACATAAAGTCCAATCAATATTAAATATCTGCCAAATTGTTCATATATAAAGTAAGACGTAATTAACTGAATTGCTACATATCCAATGAAAAATACAATTAACTTCTGTTTATTTAACTTATATTTATTTTTATCCAAAATAAGAGTTATAAAATAACATATCATTGCAATAGTTAAATACCACAAATGTTCTGCACCATGTACATAAATTTCTAAACCTTGCAAATTGAAAATATAAACTATCCAATTAAGTGGTTCAATTTTTAGTCCTAATGCTATATAGATACAAAATAGAATGATCATAAAAACATATAATGGGATTAAAATCCTTTTTCCACGTGAAATAAGCCATTTTGTATAAGTAGTGTTTTTAGATATGTCTTTTTTCCCATATACATATCCTGAGATGATTAAAAATAAATATACTCCTACATTAAAAAATTGTGCTGATAGTTGTAATATCCTGCTGTCGAAGGTTACTACCAAGTGGCAACATAAAATTAAAATTGTTGCAAATACCCTTAAGTAAGTAATACTTTTCTTATCTAGTTCGTTTAAAATAAAAATTACCCACGTTCTTTTTATACAATACATTATTATTATTATACCTTTTAATGGTTATAAATACCATATTATGCAGCATTATAGATGTTCCTCAGACAAAATGTTGAGAATAGTAAAAAAACAGATTATAATTTTATTAACTAAAAATAAATATACAGGGGAGTAAAAACAAATGAAGAAAAGAGTAATTATTTTAATGGCACTTATTCTAGGAATAATGGTTGTAGGCTGTAACAAAGCGGAAACAAGTGAGCAGTCAGAGGGTATAGGTCAAGAATATAAAGATGCTATGTCAAAAGGAAAGTCCAATGTTATAGAGGAGGAATATGACAAAGCCATTGATTATTTTAAATTAGCGTTGGAATCAAAAGAAAATGATACGGAAGCTAAAAATTTAATAAAGCAGCTAAATTTATTAGTAGAAGCTAAGGATTCAGAGGAACATGGAGCATATTTCCTTCAGCTAGAAAAAATAGATAAGATTAATGACATAAAAACTGAAACTGATGTAGTTAAAGATAAAGCTAATGAGTATAAAAAACAGTATTGAAAAATATAGATGATTCGATTGATTCTTTTGAAGAGGAAATCAATGATGGTAAGTATAAGAGTGCGCAAAAGGATATTGAGGATACTATAGAAGAATGTAAAAAAAGTAATAGTCTTAATGAACAGCTGGATAGATGTAATGAGCTTTTGAAGACTTGTAAAGAAAAGAAAAAAGAAGCGGAAGAACAAGCTAAGAAACAGGCGGAGCAAAAACAACAGGTGGCTAGTCATAGTAATTCAAATAGAAGTAGTAACTGTAGTAAAAGTAGAACACAAAAAAGGTATATAATTTCACATAATTAAAAAAATACCACAAAAAAAAGGAAAAAACTCCATTCATGTAGAATTGTAGAATGTAGTCTGAAAACGAACAAGGAGGCATTCCATGAAAATAACATTATCACAAGGAATATTAGTAAACGAAAGAAGCAAAGAAATAGATGAATTTGCGAATATTGTCAAAACAATCGAGAGTGATGTCATACCTCACAAAGGGGATTTTATAAGCGACAGTTTATACGGCGAGTTTAATATTTACGAGTATGAAGTTACTGATGTTGTCATAAGTTATACGGATAATTGCTGTCAAGTGGATTTGGAACCTATGATTGTGGGAAGTAAGGAATTAGTACAAAGATATAAAGACGAAATTGCTCCATGGCACGGTTGGGAGTAAGATAAAAGGCTGGAATAGAAGTTCTGGCCTTTTTTGCGTCATGAAATGCACTGTCGAAATAGGGGCTATGATGGGGTATTTTAATTAGAAATCAAACAATATACAAAGTAAGTTTTTAGTTTTATAAACATATATCAATTTATGTATTATTTTATATAAGACTATCAATTATTATAGATATTAATAGGAATATGTCGTACGAAAGTATTAAAAAAATTGACGGAAAATAATGAAAATTCCAATAAATTGTGGTACTATTATATTAATGAAGGTGGCCGCTTTTATTTAAAATAATTTGTTTATGAGTATTTTAAGTGATATATTTTTTATTAGAAAGAGGGGTAGATAAAAAGCTATATAATCTTAAATAATTTGGTGAGAGTAAGGAATTTTGATAACTAATGTGGTTGTGAAGTGCAAAATAAGTGATGTTTAAAGGAGGTAACTTATGCAAAATATAACAAATATAATTGCAGAGATACTTTGCAAGAGAAATCTACTTTCGACAATTAAGTATGATGCTTTCCTGGATGAAATAAAAGAAAGAAATGTCTATATTATAAGTGAAAATACTGTGAAGAATATACTTTTGCTTATCGAAAATTATGGTTCTTATTATGTATATGTTCCAAGCAAGAAGACAGTTTATAAGTATCTTAGAGATGCAGAAATTGTAAAATCTCGTGATAACGGAATGACTTCAAAACAGATTGGCGAACTTTTTAATCTTAATAGAAGGAGAGTCGATCAAATTTTAAAGAAAAAGCGTGAAGAGGCTAAGAATAAGGATAAGAGAGATTCATCAATAGAAATAATATTGTTGATAAATGAGGATGAATAATAAAGTTAAATAATTACGAATAAATAATCGATAGCAAGGAGCTGAAAAGTTTCTTGCTATTTTTATTTTGAAACGTGTGCATAAATATATAAAACCTATGCAAAATATGAGAAAGATATGCAATTATAAATTTTGAAATTTTAAGGAAATTATAAATTAAAAGTGCAAATTTGATTATGTTGAAAGGAAGGATTGTTATGACTAAGGAAGAAATGATACAAGAGCTTTTAGATTATTGTGAGCAAGATGAGGAGGAACTTATGGATTATTCTGAGGAAGAGTTGGAGGAGATTTGGGAGACTAGGGAGGAGATTATTCAGGGGCTTGTTGAGGATTTTAACCAATATGATGAGGAACTTCGACAATATTCTAAGGACGAGCTTATTGAGTTGCGTGAGGAACTCGACGATATGAAGGATTTGTTATATCCAAATGAGTATGATGAGGATGCTGATGATTTTGATGATGATTATGAATAAGGAGGCATAAGTCATGTTACTTGAGTTTTCCTGCAGCAATTTTAAGTCGATTAAGGAAAAGGTCACTTTTTCGGCTATTGCGACGGATGATAGCAAAAACGAGGAATTTTTAAGGAAGTTTGGCGATTTTAGGGTTTTGCATACGTCTGTGATTTATGGGCCAAATGGTTCGGGAAAGAGCAACCTTTTTAAGGCGATTGGATTTGTGAGGGATTTGGTGCTTAAAAGTTGTGAGAAAAAGGCTGGGGAGGTGTTGAAACAACCTCGTCACAAGATGGCATCTCAGGATGAAAAAAGCGAATTTAATATACAGTTTATAATGGGCGATGTTAGATATGCTTATGGATTTGTGTTAAAAAACAACTTGGTGAGTGAGGAGTATTTATATTATTTTGCGCGTGAGCGCGAAGAACGCGAAGAAATTGTGAAAGTTTTTGAGAGAGAGGAAGGAGAAATCTGTCTTGGTGAAAAATTTGAGGAAAATAAGGTGTTGTTGGAGATAATTAAAGACGAGCTTGGCGATAATAGGCTGTTGTTGTCTTGTATTGGAAATAAAAGTGGCATTTGTGAGATAAGTGATGCATTTTTGTTTTTTAAGTTACATCTTGTCATACATAATATGGAGGAAAAAAGCGAAAGGGAAAACTGCATTAGGGCCATGATGGAAAATGAGGAGATGAGGAAGTTGATCATCTCTGTTTTTAACGAGTTGGACAGCGATATAAAGGATATTAGAGTTGAAGATGGGGACGAGGGGCCAAGGGTGAAAGTGGTTTACGATGAGTTTGAAACTGATTTGGTGGAGGAGGAGTCGACGGGAATCAACAAATTGTTTGACCTCGTGCTCCCTATGGTGCAGAGTTTTGTAAATGGGAAGGTGATGATTGTGGACGAAATCGAGTTAAACCTTCACCGAAATGTCTCTTATAAAATTATCAACTTATTCAACACCTATCTTCCGAACAACTCTGCCCAGCTTATTTTCACAAGCCACGATATAAGTCTGCTTAGCTTGAATTTGTTTAGAAATGACCAGATTTGGTTTGCACAGCTGGGAAAAGATAGGGCGACCGAGTTGTATTCCCTTGTTGAGATTAAAAATATTAGAGCAGATGAAAATATCGCCAAGGGGTATGTTATGGGAAGGTATGGAGCTGTTCCTATTTTTAAAAACAATGGCGGTGTTGTGAGATGAAGTCTGGTAAGCAGCGAAATTTAAATTTAACCCAAAGGAAGTTAAACACAAGGGATAAAATCCAACCTGAAGTTGTGAAGTTTAGCTTAGATGAGATTAAAAAGCATTTTGAGGATAGCATCTCAGACATCGAGGAGCAGTTTAAGACGATTGACTTGTTGGAAAGCAAGGATAGGGAGAAAATAGACTATATCCTGCGCTCCCAAATTGTGTTTTTAGGTGGCTCGCTCGACTTTTATTTTCACGAAATTACTCAATTCGGCATAATGCAGATGTATGACGAAATATGGCAAGAGACAAAACCTTATAAAAATCTAAACATCAAGCTTGGGACGATTTTGGGCGTGTTAAAAGGAGAGAAGGACGACTCCTGGTTTATCGAGTTTATCAACTACGAATACAGCAAGATTTCGCTGATTTCTTACGACTCGATTGAAAAGGCGATGAACATGATCGGGCTGCATATGTACCAAATTGCGAACAAAATCTACGGCGAGGAAATCGAGAGAAAGGAAAGAGTAATCAAGCTGAAAGAAAGGATGAACCGCCTCTGCGAAAGACGAAACTGCATCGCCCACCAGTTTGATATGTTTCACGAAAATGCCGAAAAAAAGCCGATTCATATCAATACGGTGAGGGAGTTTATCGAGGATGCGAAGGAAATTGTTGATGTCGTTTATAAATTGATGCTGGAGCATGACATCGTGAAGAGATAGGGTTGGTGGATTAATTGCATAATCGTGTTCAACCATTGGACATCAAATGGTTGAGTATGATTGTGCGAGTTTAAGGTTTAAGTAAGAAATATTAGAGCATTGTTATTCTATTTAACAAGTTTGTGATGGATAGTTTGTTTATAACATTATTATTCTATTTAACAACTTTGTGATAAGTGGCTTTTTTAAAAAACTTATTAAAAATAAAAAGAGTTACTAAATATAAAAAGAGCTTTAAAATCCAATATAAAATCCCACCTAAGTTACTTATTATGGGGGCATGGTTACTTGTTGTAGAACCTTGTTTACTTATTATAGCAACTGGGGTGGGGTTTGTATTTTATAGAAAACATCTTCTGACGATTTTAACGATATTTTTTTACATATTTCGTACTTGCTGTGATGAAGTATCCTGATTTCAGCTTATACATATTTGTGTCGCTTCGTTTTATTAGGGAGTCGACTGTGAAGACTTCGCCAGTTTTTGCGACTCCGACGACGCTGGATGATTTGAAGTCAGGGGTCTTGTGGTAGTTTACATCTTGGATGATTTTTATTAATTTTGGGATTGGTGTAAGAGCTGTGCAGTTTATTATATCGTCGACATTTATTTTGCCAGCTTTCAAATTCCAACAATCTAACTTAAATTGCGCCATTTTGTCTGGATTTTTGACCATATATATTGGGCAAAGTTTGTATGATTTGCCGACGACGTCGGTGTGAGTGATGATGTCTGTTTTACAATTTAGCCCTTTATATTGACAGAGCCACGCGCATAGATGGACCATGCTTTTGTAGGTTGCATCTGTGTAGTGATTGTCTGAACCTGTTGTGGCAACTTCGATTGCGATTGCGTACGAGTTTGCACTATTTGTCGCATAACATATTTCGTTTGTCGGAATAAGTTGATAAATTGTACCATCGAGGTCGATAACGTAATGCGATGAGGCGTAGATGTACTTGCCATTGACTTTGTAGCCATTTGCCACGACATTGTTGAAATATGAAACAGTTTTTAGGCCCTCTACATCAGCTTTGCCAGTGTAGTGAATGGCGATTTTCTTGGCAGTTAGGGGAGTGCCCGGTCTGCCGAATTTGTTTTTTTTCTGCCATTTTTCAATGACAGTTGGCTTGTTTAACATGGTATTCCTCCTTTAAAATTGTAGATAATTAACGATAAATCCTTTGCTAAAATAGCAGAGGATTATTGAGTTAAAATGATAAATTAATTATTTAAAATGGAAGATCATCATCAGTACAAGCTGTCAAGTTAGAAGTCGGGTCGTCGCTTAGTTCTGAATTATTAGTTGGATTATTAGAGGTAGTGCTAGAATTAGTGCTTGATGAAGTCTGGTTATTTGTGATATCACCACCACTATTTGTGACAGCAGTTTCGCTACTATTTATTTCGTTGCCACCATTATTCTTATTAGGCGTATTGAGTTTCATAATAGAATTTGCTACGACTTTGGCGTAGTTTCTGTTGTTGCCTGTTGAGTCGATGAAGCGGTCGATGTGGAGACTGCCGCTGATTGCAACGAGGCAACCTTTTTCGATATAAGTTGCGCAGTATTCCGCCTTTTTGCCCCAAATTTCAACAGGGATAAAGTCGGTTACGGCTTGGTTATCTTTTCTGTAGCTGCGGTCGATTGCTATTGTGAATTTTGAGATTGCAGTGCCTGTGTTGATAAATCTAAGGTCTGGGTCGGCTGTAAGCCTTCCAATTAAAGTAACTGAGTTCATAATTAAACCTCCTTAAGGTATATAAATTTTAGCAAAAGCTGTCTTGTGTCCAGACAGGGGTATATCCAAAGTCTTTTTTAAGTTCGTATTCGCCTTGGGTGTAAAATCGCTTGCGGCTGTTGTCGAATGATAGTGAGAGTTTGTGTTTTACTATGCCGGTAATTCTGTTTTTTAGTATGTCTATGTAAGTTACTGACTTTTCGGTGTCGCGGTATGCTTTGAATACGTAGTCGGCTAGGTTTGGGATTTCGCTGGCACCTGATATTTCAAACACGTGTGATTCTCTGTTCATAAGCGAGTTTTTGTTTGAATGAGCGACTAGGATTATGACGAGGTCGTATTTTTTTGCTAGGTTTTTCAATGCTTTGACGGCGATTATTTGTTTTTCGTATTTGTCCGAACCGCTACATTCTAGAGTCATCAAGTTGTCGAGGATAAAGAATTTTACGTCTTTTCTTATGGCGAGATATTCGATAACATTCGCCAAATTTATTTCGTCGGCTCTGGCGTCTTTTGAATATATAAAAAGTCGCTCTTTTGTCCAGTTTCTGATTAAATCAATCCCTTCTTGTGTGACTTTGGTGTATTTGCCAAAGCTGTTTGTGTAAGAGCCTAGATGTTCGGGATTTGCAACAGTTCGACAAAACCACTCGATCATCATCTGGTAAGTCAGCTCGCCGGAGTAGAGAAAGGAGTTAAACCCCAGGCTTAGCGCATTTGCCAAGACTTGATTTAAAAAAGTACTCTTTCCGGAGCCGGGATTACCTGTCAAAATCGACAAAGTTCCGTAATTTAGCCCACTTCCAGTCGCCGAATCGAGACTCATAAACCCAGTCTGGATGGCGCCTGTGTTTTGGTTTTGGAGCGAAATTGTGGATGCATCGATAAAGAGATTTTCGATGTCGCCATTGTCCAAAATCGTCGACTTCAAATCATCAGACACTTTTATAAGCTCGGAACTCTCCATAGTCTGGATAGTTTTTGTCGTTTGTGAAAGAAGTTCTTTGATGCTGCGTTTTACGGCGTACTCCTTGACAATTTTCATATAGAAGATGATGTTGTCGGTGGATGCGACGATTGTCATCAAATCTGCCAAATATGACATACCGCCGATTTTTTCAAGCATGCCTTCTTTTTTAAGCTCGTTGCCCAAGGTTATCGGGTCGATTTGGCTGTTGGAGTCGGACAGCTTTTTCATACATTTGTATATTATTGTGTGTTTTGGGACGAAGAAGTCGTCGGCGCAAAAGTTGACGTCGTTGCCATGAGTTATGCTCTCAGGATCGATTAAAATCGCACCGAGAATATTTTGTTCGGCCTCAATATTGTAAAGTCCCATAAAATCTCCCCCTTATTTCAAATTTAAAACATAATATTACAATGATTATATCCTAGTAAAATTGCCGTTTTCGTAGTTTTTGCGAGCGAGAATCTCGTCGTATTGTTTTCTCAAATCCCACGGACTAAGCACCAAACTTGACCAAAATTCATCATCGAGATAAATCCACTTGATTAGCTCCGTCACCTCCCTGAAATCTCGATTGTCCTCATGCAAAATAAGCTCAAATGCACTTATCCAGTTTTTAAGGTCTGGAGTTTTGAAATTTTGATTGTTTTTCTTGATCAGCTTGAACAAAAGCTGAGCAAGTAAAAACTCGGTACTAGATTCATCGAATGTTTTTAATTTATTTGATTTATTTAATTGATTAATTATCTGTTCATCATTTTCATCATGGGGATAAGGCGTTGTGTCAAGGGGATTGTGACTAAAATCTATGACGTTTGGATTTTTATCTAGGGGGTATTGACTGAAATCGACGATGTGTTTATCCATGTCAATAGGGTCGTGATTAAAATCATTACCTTCATTATCTAAATCACTATCTTCGGGATTAAAATTATCGATTGCGTGATTTATATCATTGAGACAGTAGTTAAAATCATTAGGGTCGGGAATTGAATCGATTGAGTTTTGGGCTGAGGTTGTATTTTTCTTATCAGTTTGGAAACGGATTAGATGGACATAATTTTCGCCCAAAGCGTAATAAGAATAATTTCCGCCATAATGAAGAAGTTTTTTCTTTAAAATTTGTGAGTCGCACATTTTTTTCAGCCTTTTATAGACGGCGCTTTTTCCGATAGACATAATGCAGATATCTTCCACAATCTTTTCGTAAAAGACCCAATAATATTTTTCCTCATCAACAATAGCACAGCGCATATTGCCAGAGTCCTTAAAATCGACAAACCATCTTAATATAACAAGATCTATCAAATCTAGATTAAATTCGCACGCGGCCTTTTGGGAAAAGCCCATAATAGTATACTTCATAATTTCACTCTCCTAAAAATTTATATAAATAGACCTCCCCCACAAGATCAGGGGAGGCACAGGCACTCGGGGAAGTAAGCGCCCGTTTGATAGCTTATTTTGACTCTTTTAAACTGATGATATTAGTTGAAAGCTCATTTATACTACTTGTTAAGGTTTCCAGCTTGGCCTCGAGCCTTATCAAAAGATAAATCGACACAGCCACCGGAAATCCGACGTTCGCAATCAATGTTTCAATAATCTCCATATTACCACCGAGCTAAAAATTTTATAAAACTAAGTCGTAACCAGTTGTTTGAGTAGTAACAATTTGAGCCTCAACAGCTTCAACTAAAGCGTAGTCGTTTTTCTTAAAGACATTTTTCTCCACGATTAACTCCATCGCAGTTTTGATTTGTTCTTCAGTCAGGTCGTCTTTCGGGTCATCAATAGATATAGTCACATTTTTACCGGCTGAATTTCTAAATATCATTACGAGTTTTTTGTTTTCATCCATAATAAGTCTCCTTTCGTATTTGAGCTGGGGAAAGATATGGTAAAGTCCCCAGCCTTAGTTTACTTCCTTTTGAAACGATGTTTTGTTATTCAGATAATGTGCTGTTGTCTAACCTAACAATGTTGTAGACTTCGTGTTTTTGGAGAGAAGCGATTGCGTTTGCAACGTCCAACACGTTTTGGTTAGTAGCAGCGGGGTCGACAAAGCCGAAAGTTTTTGTACCTTTTATTTGTTTAGAGTTTTGGTCCAAACCTTTGTCAAGGTATAACTTTAATGATGATAAATTTTTAGTTGCTATAACTGCCATAATTTTGCCTCCTTTTATATTATTTAAGAGATAAAAATCTCCTAGTTGCATTTTAAAAAATTAAGTAGTTGCAAATTTCTAAAGAATTAAGTCGTAATCGTCTGTTTGTGAATTAATAATCTGTGCATCGACTGCCTCCACAAGCGTGTGATTGTTTTTCTTGAAAATATTTTTTTAATTATAAGCTCTATCGCAGCCTTGATCTGCTCCTCTGTCAAATCGTCTCTTGGGTCGTCGATGCTCAGCGTGACATTTTTCCCAATTCTATTTTTAAAAGTCATCACAAGTTTGCTGTTTTCAACCATTTCATCACCTCCAAAATCTAAAATTATCGCTTTTCTTACTAAAATAGTAATATAGATGGGGGCGCAAGTGTTAATGTAAGGCGCTTGTGTAATGTTACATTAGAAAGTTACAAAAAACTTTCCAAAAATATAAAATAGGGAAGTGATTAACATATATTATTTCCGAGTTTGAGTATAAACTTATAAGAAAATAACATATAAGGGGGAAGTAAAATGGATAAAAAAGATGAACAAAGAATATACGTTCCAGAAGACTTGCAACGCTTTTATGAAATAGTCGGCGACAAAGCATACAGAGAAGTTGTCGCTGAATACGGCGGAACTAATGTATACATACCTGTGGATATTTATTTTACAAAGGAAGAGCGAAACAAGATGATATTTGAGGAGTATAAAAAGGGGGTTGGATATATTAAGTTGGTGAGAAAGTTTGGCCTTTGCGAGAGTACGATTAGGAAGATTGTGAAGAAGATGAAGAAGTAGGTGGATAATTTAAAGGTCTTTATTGTTCTATTCATTTATGATAAAACTTACAAAAATGGATAGAACAATACTTGTCTAAAGTACTAAATTTAAAAATATTCTATTTAATAATAAAAAATATTAAATTTATGGAAAAAAGTACCAAAAATGTATATAATATAAAAATAAAAAGGAATAATAAGAATTATTAGTATTTAGGTAAATAATGGTACATTTCCTATATTAAAGATATTAAATTTATTTTATTAAAAGGAATTTGTATAAATTTATCGAATTTTTTCATATTGAGGTTTTAAAATATAAATTCAGCTCTTAACAAGAGTGAAAGGGGATATTTTGATGAATAAAAAAAAGGGTGTAATAGGTGTAATAATAGTAGTTATATGTATAGTTGCAGTCGTAGCAGGTTTTTATATTAATAAAAGTAAAAAGGAAGAGGCTAGAAATAAAGTAAAGGAAGATTATAATTTATCAGATGAAGAGATGAAAACACTAACAGACGAAGATATAAAGAAACTAGCAAATGATGAGGCAAAGGTAGAAGTAAAAGAAGTCAAAAAACCTACAAAAGACTCTTTAGACGTAGATAAAATAGCAGGGTTTGACTATCAAAATCAAAAAAAAGTAGGAGGACTTACACTACCATATAAAGTAGAAAAAACAGACTTAGTAGTAGAGAATATAGGTCAATATACTGGCCAGTTTATTGAAGATGGTAGTGATAAACCTGTGGTAAATGTATTATCATTGCTAGTTACTAATAATTCTAATGAAGTAGTACAATATGCAGAAATCAATCTCAAGGTAAATGGAAATAAAAATGCAGTATTTAAGGTTACAAACTTACCTCCTAAAACATCCACTTTAGTTATGGAATCTACAGGAAAAATTGAATTTAATAAAGATGACAAGTACACATACGTTGATTCAATACAAGCTAAACTAGATAAGATGTCACTTTTAGAAGATAAAATAAAAATCACAAAACAAGAAGACGGAGTAATTGGAATAAAAAATATTTCTGGTAAGGATTTAGATACAGTATATGTTTATTATAAGTACTTCCAACAGGGAGGAGCTTATTTAGGTGGTATTACATATAGAGTCAAATTTGAAAATGTTAAAGCTGGGGCAACTGTAGAGGAAAAGACATCTCATTTTTCTAAGAATTCTAGTGATATTTTAATGGTTGATGTAATTAATAATTAATTCCGATAAATATTATAGCTTTTATGCTATGTATTTATAAATAAAGGGTGTGAAGTTAGTCTATCTTAAAAATTTTATAAGGGGGATAGCTTTGGATTGATTTATAGATAGACGGTAAATAGGCTTTTTAAGAGTTTTATTAAATTATTACAAGATAAATTATTTATTTTGTAATATATTATGAAAGGGAGGAGAGTAAAATGAAAAAATATGCCCGAAAGTTCTTGGCATTTTTTGTATCGTTTGTGATGGCTGTGGCTATGGTACCTATGAATGGATTTGTATCGCATGCTGAAACTATAGTTGGAGATTCATCAACAGTGGAAACTTATTATGAAAAGGTAAATGATCCAACTACATTAGATACAGGGGATGAAGTTTTAATTACTTATGAAACAAAGGCGCTTGTTGCTAAATCAGGTTCAACTCTTACTGAAGGGACTATAGCTGGTGGTGATAAGTTAACTGAAGTTCCTGATGGTAGTGTATGGAAGGTGACTAAATCATCATCAAGTAGTAACAATTATTTTTTTAAAACTGATAAAGTAAGTGATGGATCTAATCAACTTAGGGTATCTAAAAGTAGTATTGACATAGGGTCTGAAACAAATGGTTTTACTATAACTTCAAAAGGTAAAATTTATAGAGTTAGAGGATGGAGTCTCTCTAAAGATTATTCTATAACATATAATAATGGGTTTACAGGGATAGAAGATGAAGAGGCTTCTAACTCAACTGCATTTACTTTCTACAAAAAAGTACAAAGTAATGTAAAATTGACTATAAACTATAAATTAGATGAAAATACCACATCTAAAGTTGAAAAAGAAGTTAAAGCAGGTGATATTGTTGATGTTAATAAATCATTTCCTAGTCAATTCGGAAGTATAGATGATTATGAAATAGAAAAAATAGAATATAATAGTTCTAATTTAGGTACTGATGGTCAAATAAAAGTAAATGGTAATTCTGAAATAACTGTTTACTATAAACAAGCAGAAAAAGTTAATTTCTCAGTTGAGTATTATTTAAATGGAACTAAACAAGAATCTGATTCTTCTACAACTAGTGTTAAAAAAGGTACTCAAACTGTATCAATACCAAGTGAATATAGTAAATATACATTTAGTAAAATGACAGTTAATGGTGTAAAAACAGATAAAGCAACTAGTTTTGATGTTAATAGTGATACTACAGTTAGATATTATTACTCTTACTCAAGTAGTCCAGATGCATATCTTCCAGATGGAGATTTAGATGGTGAAGATCAACCTGAATATCCTAATCCAGGTGCTGTAAGATTTAAGAAAGATGCAACTTCAGATGTATTTGCAGAAACAGGTCTTACAAGAGTAGAATTAGGAGTTACAGGTGTTGCAGTTAAAAAAGGTATAGATGTTGTTATAGTTCTTGATGAGTCAGGAAGTATGGCTTGGGATGTTAATGGGAATGCAACTAATACAGCAAGTAATAAAAGAATATATATAGCTAAACAAGCTGCTAGAAACTTTGCTAAAAAAATATTAGCAAATAATGAAGATGGAACAAAATCAAATAACAGAGTTTCTGTTGTAAGTTTTAATACAAAAGGAACTAAAAGATGTGATTTAAAAAATAGTGATAATTTAGAAATTGTTCTTGATGCTATAAATAAAGTAGGTGGCACTGATAATAACCCATCTGGTGGTACAGACTATGATGCTGGTGTTAAAAAAGCTTACGATATATTAAATTCTGCAAAACAAGTATCTGGATACAATAGAAGTCAAGCTGTATTATTTATGAGTGATGGTGCACCAACTAATGGATATAATGGTAAATATAATCATGATAGAAATATGTCATATTCACAATTTGGAGATGCTATGACTACTCATAAATATTCTACTGATGTTAAGAATTTAGGAGCTACAATGTATACTGTTGGTTTTGGATTAGCAAAGACAGACTATTTTACAGTAGCTCAATGTGAAAAAGTGCTTAGAGATTGGATGGCAAGTAGTGCAGATTGTTTTAAATCAGTAAAAACTGCAAGTGAGTTAGATAATGCATTCCAAAATATAGCAGCTTCAATTAGAATAGCTGGTACAAATGCTAATTTAACAGATAAAATAAGTCCTGCATTTGAATTACAAATGGCAGCGCCAAAACAATCACCAGGATTTGACACAAGTATCAAAGTTTTAAGCTATGATTTAGATGAAACAGGTAATAAAACTGGTACTCCAGAAGAATTAGAAGTTGTTACATTTAGTGCTGATGGAAAAACTGCTACATCTAGTTTAAAAGGTGATACAAATATATTAGATGATAATGGAAATATTAATGCAGAAAAATTTACTTATAATGCATCTACAAGAACTTTTACATGGAAAATTGGAGATATAACTCAAAAAGAAGTAGTATTAAGCTTTGCTGAGTATTTAACAGATTCTATGTCTCAAACTGGTGCACCAAAAGGAAATTATCCTACAAATGATGGTAATGCTACTTTAACATATACAAATTACAAAGATAATAATCAAACAAAGACAAAAGAATCACCAGTTCTTCCTTGGGGTAGTGCATCAATAAAAGTACAATATTACTTAGTAAATGAAGATGGTAAGCCAGTAAATACTGCTGGTACAGTTATAAAAGAAGGATTTAAGGTTGTTGTAGATGAAAAAGATGTAGCAATTAATATAAATCAAAATACTACAATAAATGCAAATGATACTAATTATTTACCTTCTGGATACCAATTGTTAAATGAAAATGCATATTATACAGTTACTAATCCAGGACAAAGTAATGCACAACAATTAAGTTCTAATGCTGATGCTGCAGATAAAGGAAGTACATTAGTATACGGAGATAAACCATATACTACTTCAACAGTAGCATTTGGTGTACTAGCTAAAACAGATTTACAAGAAGATACAGTAGTATTAGACTATGGTAAACCTGTTACAATAGATGTAAGAGAAAATGATGGATTTAAATCAGCAAAATTAAACGGTGTTAGTACAACATATGATAATCCTGATGCTGTCTTAAATACAGGAACAGATAATGAGCAACCATCAACTTTTGCTAAAGAAGTAACAAATAAATATGGAAAATTAGCAGTTAAAAATGATAAAGAAGTAACATATACACCTGAAAAATATATGGAAGGTGTAGATAAATATTATTATTCAGTTAAAGGTTCAACAAAGGTAGAAGATCAAACTGTAGATGCTTATAAATATTCATCAGTATCAATAATACCAGCTACTAGTGTATATTATGAAGATAATTTCGGTGGTGCAGGTACAGATAATCAAACTGGTGGAATATACTTCAATAAAAATATTATTAAACCAGTAGGAACAGATACAGGTAAAGAGCAAAGTAGTGAAAATAATAACTATGGAAATGATTCAAGTTATTCAGAAGATGCAACTGATAGTAATGGTTCATCAACTAAAATAACTGGTAATGGAGCACAAGCAGCAACATTTACATTTACAGGAACTGGTTTTGATTTAATAGGTAGAACTACAACAGAAACTGGTAAAGTGATGATTAATGTATATGCTGGTGATACAGTTGGCGATATAAAAGATCGTATAAGTAGTCAAATAGTAAATACTGTTTATCAAAGCGGAGATTTATATCAAATACCAGTATATAACTGGAATTGTTCAGAACACGAAGATGCAAGCGGAAAAGCATATACAAATGGACAATATACTGTAGAAATAAAAGTAGCTAGAAATGAAATATTCTACTTAGATGCAGTACGTATCTACAATCCTATAGATGTATCTAAAAATACAGGAGATGCTACAACTGCGAAAGATGCTTATGATAAAGCAGATGAATCAAATCCTCAAATAAATGAAATTAGAGAACTATTATTAACACAAAATAATTTAGGTAATTCTAGTGCAGTATTTGTAGATAAAGATGGTAAAGCTGGATTTGATAAATTTAAAGAAATAGGACCTAATAACGAAGTTTACTTAGCTCCTGGACAATCTGTTGGATTTAATATATCAGCTGATAGTGTTCCTAAGACTATACAAATAGGTGCAAAAGCTCCAAATGGTCAAGCAACATTTACTGCTTATACAGATGGAGAAGATTCAACTCAAAGTGTACCTGTAGGAACTCAAACATTAAAAACTGCTACTGATATGTATTATAAATTAGATACAAGTAAGATAAAATTTGTAAATGGGAAAGCATATATAATGATTAGTAATACTGGAGATAGTAATGTAATTTCAATTACTAATATAAAATTAACATTTGATAATGCAGAAACAAAAGCTACTTTTGTAGCAAATGAAGAAGTTATTGCTAAAACAAAAGCAAGAACATTAGCTTTAAATAAAGTTGTAGAACCAGTTGAAATATTAAATGCAGAGTTTACTACAGACTCTGTAAAAGTAAATAAAGAATCAACATTGGTAGTTACAACTAGTAGTAATGCTAAAGATATAACTATTTTAGATAGTAATGGAAATGAAGTTACACCAACTTCAAAATCAAATAAATTAGATTCTAATGGAAATAAAGTATTCACATTTACAATAAAACATACTACACAAGGAATAAATAACTATAAGGTTATTGCTAATGGAGAAGGAGATAGTACTTCTGAATCTGTAGATGTTAGTATAAATGTAAAAAAACAAACATTATTAGATATAATATCATCTTGGTTTAAATAAGGAATTGGAGGTGCAGATATGAAAAATAAAAAAGCCTATACAAAACCTGAAATTTATATGGAAGAGTTTGGTGTATCTCAAAGTATAGCTACATGTGATATAAAAACAAAGACTTTTTATAAAGATGGAGGTTGTGGAATTCCTTCTACGAGTGAGGGTGGATTTGATGAACCAGTTGTTTACTTTAATAAAGGAATAGGAGGTAGTTGTACACATGATGTTACATTGCCAGATGGCGATAAAACATGTTACCATATTCCACAGAGTTATGCAGCATATTTTGGATCATAAAATATATTAAAAAATAAAGGGTATGGCCATATCATTTTTTGATATGGTCATATTTTTTAAAAGAGTTTGGGAGAGAGTTTTTATGACATATGTATATAATATTGCAGGATTAAACATTTTTTTAGATTTGCCATATGAAATTAAGTCTATGCGTAGGTTTGAAAAATTTTATACTGAAAATAGACAAAAGCAAAGTGATATATATTATAATTTTATAGAAGTAAAGAATAGAAAAAAATTTAGAACAACACCGATATATAGCTGTTCGGAATATAATATTTTTTATGAGGATAATATTTTTTATAGAGAATTTATATATTTAAATAATGAAGAGCCAAATGCATGTTTAGTAGACAGAGGAGATAATAATTATATTTGTTATTTATACAATAAGTATGTTCATGAAGAAGTCCAATATTCTAATATATTTGATTCTTTAGCACTTGAATCAACACTTATAAAACAAAATGTATTTATATTACACTCTTCTTTTGTAAATTATCAAGGAAATGCAATTTTATTTTCAGGGGATTCAGGTGTTGGTAAATCTACACAAGCTAATTTATGGGAAAAATATAAAAATGTAGAGGTAGTAAATGGGGATAGAGCATTTATTAGAAAGATAAATAATATTTGGTATGCTTATGGGTCACCATTCTCGGGAAGTTCAAAAATTTATAAAAATGAATCTTATCCAATCACTTCTATTGTAATGTTGAAACAAGCAAAAGAAAATAAAATTATCAGATTAGATAAAAAGCAGGCGTTTAGAAGTATAGTAAGACAAGTTACTATAAATAGATGGAATAGTGATTTTTATAATAATGTAATTGATTTGGTGGATGAGTTAACTAATGATATAACAGTATATTTATTAGAATGTCTTCCAAATGAAGGAGCAGTAAATTTATTAGAGGAGTATATAAAGGGGGATTTAAAAAATGAGAGTAAAGACAATTGAGCCAGTAATAGCAAGTTATTTATCTGATAAAGCAATAAAAAATAAAATACCATTATCCGGTACGTTTGAATTATCTCCTATTTGTAATATGGATTGTAAAATGTGTTATGTAAAGATGACAAAGTCAGAAGTAGAAAAGGTAGGAAGACTAAGGACTACAGATGAATGGATAAAAATAGCGGAAGATGCAAGGGAAGCAGGAATGTTATTTTTATTAATAACAGGCGGAGAACCATTATTATACAAAGGATTTAAAGAATTATATTTAAAATTAGTAAAAATGGGATTGATTATAACGATTAATACTAATGCAACACTAATTGATGAGGAAATGGCAGATTTTTTTGCAAAATATCCGCCATCTAGATTGAATATAACTTTATATGGAGGCTCTAATGAAACATATGAAAGATTATGTGGAAACCCAAATGGCTTTACTCAAGTTACTAATGCAATTAAATATTTAAAAGAAAGAAATATATTAGTAAAATTAAATGCAAGTATCACACCGTATAATAAGGAGGATATTGAATTAATATATAAGTTTGCGGAGGAAAATGAGTTATATGTACAGTTTGGGTGTTATATGTTTCCTCCAGTTAGAAGAGATAGTTCTGCTGTTGGACAAGGAGATAGGTTTACTTCTGAAGATGCTGCTTTTTATTCCGTACAAATTGATAAGTTGAGAATGGGAGAAGAAATATTTATCAAAAGAGCAGAGCAAATGAAAGAAGGAATTATATTAAGAGATGACGAAGCAGTGGATGAACAATGTGAAAGATTAGAAGGAGACCCTATAGGGTGTCGTGCTGGTAAATCTGTATTTTGGATTTCTTGGGATGGAAAGATGTATCCTTGCGGGATGATGAATAGTATTGCATCAAATCCTTTTGATATTGGGTTTATGAATAGTTGGAATACTATTTTGGAAGAAACAAAAAAAATAAGACTGTATTCCGGTTGCACTGATTGTAAATATAAGGGGATATGTTCGAGTTGTGCTGCATCAATATATACTGAAACAGGAAGTTTTGATAAAAAACCACAATATTTATGTGATATGTATAAAAAAGTAGTTGAATTTACAGAATCAGAATATAATGAAATTATTAAAGAGGGTAACTAATAAAAAATAGGAGAATATATGTATGAAAATTAAAAAAAAATTTATACTTAGAAATATAGCTGGGGAAACTATTTTAGTTCCTATTGGCGAAACAGTAAGTCAATTTAACGGTCTAATTTGTATGAATGAAATGGCTAATTTTATTTGGGAAAAGATAGAATCATCTAAAGATGAAGACGACTTATTGCAAAAGATTTTAGATGAATATGAAGTCGAAAAAGAAGTCGCAAAAGCAGACTTGGATGAGTTTTTACAAACTTTAAAAGATGCTGAAATAATATAAAAAAGTGGGCACGAAAGTGCTCGTTTTTTATAGAAAAATATACAATTAATGCATATTAATCACAAATTAGGGAAATATACTTATACAGAATATAAGTTCATATAAATCTACATCTTTGTAAATGCTGCGCCACAACTACCAAAAAGTGCTAAAATATCTATATACATATAAAACCAAATGGGGGAATCAAATGGAATTTATAAAAAAGGTTATAACAAAAATAAAAGATGGCATGCTACAGGAAATGTATGAAGAGACAAAATGGATGTACACTTATGCTAAAAAATACAAATTTCAAATTGTATTTTACATATGTCTGGGGATAATGACGACGCTTATGGGTCTGGCGTCGAGTGTAGGTTCAAAGTACTTAATCGATGCTGTAACAGGTCAGGACAAAGGCAATATAGCTTTAATTGCAGTTTTTATAATTGCTATGGGACTTTTTAGTATTGGAATTAATGCTGTGACAACTATGATTTCAGCAAAAATTAATATAAAAGTAAATAATGAAATTCAAGCTGAGGTATATGACAAAATCCTCGTGGCTGATTGGATATCTATGAAGGAGTTTCACAGTGGTGATTTACTAAATCGTTTAAATGGTGATGTAAATACTGTGGCGTCTAGTATTTTGAGCTGGATACCGAGTTTGATTACGCGCTCTGTTCAGTTTTTGGGAATCCTTGCGATAATAATTTATTATGATCCGACTATGGCTGTTATTGCGCTTGCCAGTGCACCTGTTATGGTTATAGTATCAAAGACTTTGATGAAAAAGATGAGGGATTATAACAAGAAAATGAGACAAGTTTCAAGTGAAGTTATGTCTTTTAATGAAGAGTCTTTTCAAAATATACAATCAGTAAAGGCATTTGATTTAGTTGAATTTTTTAGTAATAAACTTAGAAATGTGCAACAAAATTATAAAAATGTCTATTTAGATTACAACAAATTCTCTGTTTATACATCATCTTTTATGTCGGTTGTTGGAATGTTTGTGGCTTATGCTTGTTTTGGATGGGGAGTTTATCGCCTTTGGACAGGGCACATAACTTTTGGTACGATGACTTTATTTGTTCAATTATCAAGTCAATTATCATCATCATTCAAATCACTTGTGAGTCTTGTTCCATCTGCAATAAGTGCGACAACATCTGCTGGCAGGATTATGGAGTTTTTCAAAATTAAAAACGAAATAAAGTTAGATGAAAAAAAGGTGAGAATGATAGAAAATAACACACAAGGAAAGGGGCTTAGTATCGAACTTGAGGATGTTAATTTTAGTTACAATAACACTAAAACTGTATTTAAAAATGCAAATGTAGTGGCAAATCCAGGCGAGATTGTGGCTCTTGTTGGTCCTTCTGGTGAAGGTAAAACTACAATGGTGAGACTTCTTTTGGGGCTTATTAATGCGAAATCTGGAGGTGCATTTATAAAAGATATAAACGGTATAAAATGCAAAATTTCAGCATCTACAAGGCGATTTTTCTCTTATGTTCCACAGGGAAATACGATTTTTTCTGGGACTATAGCAGACAATATGCGCATGGTCAAACCAAATGCAACAGATGAAGAAATTATAGAAGCCTTAAAAACAGCTTGTGCATATGACTTTGTAAAAAAACTTCCAAAAGGTATAAACTCCAAAGTAGGTGAGAGGGGTGGCGGATTTTCAGAAGGACAAGCCCAACGTATCTCCATTGCAAGGGCGCTTTTAAGAAAATCACCGATACTTTTACTAGACGAAGCGACTTCTGCATTAGACGTATTTACAGAAAGACAAGTCCTTCGCAATATAATGAATAGCGGATATGAAAGAACTTGCATCGTTACAACCCACCGCCCGAGCGTACTAACAATGTGTGACAGAGTTTACAGAATAGATAATGGAGATGTTAGCGATATTGATGAAAGAGAAGTTAATCGTTTAATAAAAGATTTTTAGAATTATATAAATTTAGCTAGTCAGGGGGAATAACTATGGGTAATAAAAAAACTAAGAAAAAATTAAAGATAGTATTGTGTATAATTTGTGCACTAATTATAATAGCAATTCCAATTTGTTATTATCTAGTATACATTTCGTACAACCACCTAACAGTAAATTCTTACGATATAAATAGCGACAAAATAAATTCTTCAGTAAAATTCGTAGTGATAGGTGATTTACACGACAATACTTTTAAAGACGATGACAGAGAATTATTAAAACAAATAAAAGAACAAAATCCAGATTTTATAATAGCAGATGGTGATATTTTAAACGACAATTCTGAAAACAGCGACATTGCAATGAGTTTTATAAAAAGACTTGTAAAGATAGCTCCTGTTTATTATGCTTTGGGAAATCATGAGCTAGAATATATGGAAAATCAACATTCTGAAAAATTATTAGACGAAATAAAAAGCACAGGGGCAACTTTATTAGAAATGGAGTACAAAGATATAAAGGTAAATGGTGTCGATATTCGTATTGGTGGAATGTATGGATATGCGTTTGATCCAAATGGAACAACAAAGCGTGATGATATGGGAGATGGAATATATGACTTTTTGACAGAATTTGAAGATACATCGAGTTATAAAATTATGATGAGTCACAGACCAGATAGTTTTGTATTTGGTGAAGCATCAAAAGCTTGGGATATTGACTTAGTTGTAAGTTCACATGACCATGGTGGACAAGTTATAGTACCATTTTTAGGCGGTCTTTATGGCGGTGATCAAGGCTACTTCCCAGAATACATCCATGGTCTTTATAAAAAGGACAATATGCAATTATTAATTACAAGTGGACTTGGTTCAAATACTCAAAAGCTACCTCGTTTTAATAACGTTCCAGAAATTATGGTAGTGAATTTAAAGAAATAATGATTGTAAATAATTAAAGATAAAAAGATTAAAAAAGTGAGTTGCAAAATTTTAAAACATTTTACAATTCACTTTTTATATAACTAAATTTAAGTATTTTATATAGATAAAGTTATTTATTTTATCCTAATAATTAAGCTCTATTTTACTATCATCTTTTAAATACTCATTATCTTCCATATTAATATCTTCATATATGAAATCGTGAAGTACTCCTGTTGAGTTCACATCATACAACCATACCCAACCTGCGTTTTTATATTTTCCGCCTTTTACGTGCTTATCGTCGATTATTGGATATTCTGCTTGTTTGATTTCTTTTGATGTTGCAAAACTATATGAAGTAAATGCAAGGTTTAGCATTTCTCCTACTGTCAAGTTCGTTTTTACATAAGGCAGTAGTGTGTTTAGTAGTTTTGGATATTCAGACATTGAAAGGTCCTTTACTCCATCAAACATCCCCGAAATTATTTTACGTTGTCTTCCATCTCTGTATATACCATTATCAAGGTATCTCATACGAGCATAGGCGATTGCTTGGTATCCATTTAAAGTGTGTTTTCCGGCGTTGTTTATAAGTTGCATTTCGCCTTTATCTGCATAAGTACATGAATTATATGCACCTGGAATACCTTCATTTAAAGATTGAATTTCTCTTTCTTCAATCTCTACGTCTACACCACCAATAACAAATACTATATTCATAAGGTCTTCAAAATCAACTTGGACAAATTTATCAAGTCCTATTTTAAAGTTCTGTTCTATAGTCTTAAATAATAAATCTTCTTTGCCCCAGAAATAAGCAGCATTAAGTTTTCCTTTTCCGTGGTCTGGGATATCTACATATGTATCACGTGCAAGTGATGTAAGTTTTATATCATTGTGAATTGTGTCGATAGTAAGAATCATCATAGCATCTGATCTATATTTATCTTCGTTTTCACGACCATCTGTACCTAATAAAAGTATGTTTGTTATTCCCTCTACTTTTTGGTATTGAGAGTTGTAGTTGTCTTCTACATGAGCCGAATTTATTCTAATTAACACAACCCCGAATGTAATTAGTGGAATTAGAATAAGTAAGACTAGCAAGGTTATAGTAACCTTTTTAAAAGTAAAAAAGTTTTTTAATTTACCCAAATATGTGTGCTACTGATAAATATTTTTATCGTAGCGTTTCACCTCCCCTTAAATTTTCATTATATTCATTATATACAACAAGTTAAATTGGTTCAATATGTAAAATTAAAAGAAATATGGAAAATATACAAGAAATTATAAAAAATATACTGTTTAGATAGCTCAAAAGATGTAGATAAATTATAATTAATGTAGTAATTAAAAAGATTTTGCTAACTAAATATAAAAAATAATTCTATACAATATTAATAATAAAAGGGGGAAATATGGAGAAGTTTAATTTACAGTTTTTAGACTTATTAAAGTCATCATTAAATAATGGTACTTATGAAGGCGGATATATTGATTCACAAGATTTGAAACAGATTTATCGTTTATCTGAAATTCATCACGTTTTGCCTATGATATACAGTGCTTTACATAATGAAGAGTGTTTTAAAAATGCTGATGAAGAGTTTAAAAGAATTTTTAAGCAAGTGGCCCTTAGGTTAGTTGTATCTCAAATTCAACGCAGCAATAGGTTTTTAGAACTTTATAAAATTTTACAGAAAGAAAATATAGAAATAATTGTATTTAAAGGTATAATTTTTAGAAATATGTACAATAATCCAAATGATAGGATGTCGTCGGATGAAGATATATTAGTAAAGCAAGAAGACTATGATAGGATTAAGGATATTTTATGTAATGAGGGGCTTGAATTTATTGAAAAAGAGGGAAATGAGTGTGCGTATTTCTGTAAAAAAACAGGCCTTTGTATAGAAGTCAGTACAAGCCTTTTTCCTGTTGAATCAAAGGCTTATGGACATCTAAATAAAGTATTTGAAAATATTTTTGAAAATAGTATAAATATAAACATAGACGGCATTGATATCAAAACTTTATCACATGAGCAACATCTTATATATATTGTATTTCACAATATGAAACACTTTTTACATGGAGGTTTCGGCATAAGGCAAGTTGCCGATTTCTCCAAATACATAGAAACTTATAATCAATTTATTAATTGGGAAAAGTTCTGGAGTGATTTAAAAATTTTAAATTACGATACTTTTGCACTAAATTTAATCGATATAAGTTTAAAATATCTCGGATTTGATTATACTAAAGCTATATATCCTGAAGGGGTTAGAGATTTTAACATAATTATAAATTCTAAGGACTACTACATAAACAGCGACGATTTAATTAACGACATATTAAATGCAGGAGTCTTTGGCGGAAGTACAAAAGAGAGAAAACATACAGCGCTCATGACTTTAAATGCAGTCGAAGGGCAAAATAACATAAATAGATTTAAGGCGATATTCCCAAATGTAGACTATTTAAAGGGAAGTTATACATATTTACAAAAACATCCGATTCTTCTTCCTATCGCTTGGACACAAAGAATTTTATCTTATTTAAAGAAAAATAAAAACAACACTACATCTTATATAAATACTATGGAATTGGGAAAACAGAGAATAGAGCTATTAAAAGAATATAAAATCATAAAATAAAGTCGAAAATAGTAAATTTAAGAAAAATGTAATATTGTTGTAAGTTGAAAATATACTGGAAATATGGTATTTTTAATCTAGATTTTGACTAAAAATAATAAATAAAAGAGGGAAGAGGTAAAACGCAGAATGGATAAATATATCAGTAATAAGATAAAAAATGTGTCGTTATTCATGACGTTTTTTGTAGTTTTACTACATTCAAACAATCTTGAATCGGCAAAAGACGTAATAAGCGCAAATTCAATAATACAAAACTTTATAGGTCAAGGGATTGTCAGAATTGCCGTTCCTGTATTCTTCTTAATATCAGGATACTTATTCTTCTACAATTTCACGCCTACTATGGAAAAATGGAAATACAAATTTAAAAGCAGATTCCATAGTTTATTTATACCATATGTAATTTGGTGTACAGGTTGGTTAGTTATACTATACTTAGTAGAATTAGTACCTGCTGGTAGGGCTTTATTTTCAGACAGAATAATAACAGACTATACTTTAAAGGAATTATTCGTAAATACATACGTATATCCACTACCATACCAATTTTGGTATATAAGATCATTGATGTTAGATGTATTATTAACACCAGTGTTCTACTATATAATAAAATCATTAGGCAAAAAATCACTACCTATATTTGTTGTAATTTGGTTCTTATATCCAATATCAGAGATGTTTGGAGGAGTATGGATATTACAAATATTTAATTATCCATTCATGTTATTTGGAATAGGGGCAGCTCTTGCAATAAATAAAGTAGACTTACGCTTTAAATCAGTAACAGAAAATCAAGTTGTAGTAATAGGAATTATATATATATTAGCGTGTGCAGTTAGGGCAGCCCTTATGTACACAGATTTACCATTATTAGATTTAGCAGAGAATGTAGTAATCTTATTTGGTGTTCCGTTTATGTGGTTATTATACGATAGAATAGACAACATAAAAAATAAGAAATTCAAAATGGCTAAATACGGAATATTTATATACTTCTTCCACATACCATTCCAATCTATCCTTAAAAAGATATGGTTTAAAGTTATGCCTATGAGTAATATGAGCAGCTTAATAATATTCTTCGTAGCCCCAGTTATAACAATAACTGTATGTGTACTTGTGGCTATGTTCTTAAGAAGATTTATGTATAGATTCTATGAAATTCTTACAGGAGGAAGATAGATTCTATTGATATGAATATATATAGTACTTCATTTCAACTATTTTGATATGGAGTACTATTTTTTATATAAAGTCTATAAATACTGTAGTTTTGTATATTAGCAACTTGATATTAGTTGTATTTATGAATTTATTGTAGATATTTGACATTTTAAGGTGGCTATAAAGATAATTATATCGAATTTTTAATAGAGGTTATTTTATTTTAGTGTCAAATTTGATTAATATAATATTCAAGAGTGCAAGTTATAATCTGTAGATTGATTAGGAGGGGTTGCTGTGAAAAAATTTTTTAACGTTTTTACTATTTTAATAATAGTATTTATATTTAGATCGCCATTAAAAGATATATCTAATAATTTAATAAGTTATGTGCAAGGAAATGTAAACAATATAATAAATAAAATAGATAATGAAGATGAATACATAAATAATTCTGCTATTGGTGATGAAAATAATGTAGAGGAAAGTGTATCAGATTATAATGGTTCAGTTTCATTTGATAATTACTCAACAATAAAGCTAGGAGAAAGTGTTAAAAATGTAATATCTAAAATGGGGGAGCCAAATAAAAAAGAAGGTAGCGAGTATGGTTTTAAATGGTATGTATACAATCAAGATATAGATAAGTTCTGTATGATAGGAATTTCTAAAAATAAAGTCGTAGCATTATTTAGTAATACGATGAATTCATGTGAATCTAATGGTATAAAACTAGGTGACGTGGAAAGTAAAGTGAAAAGTGAGCATAAATTACTTGATTATAGACGAATAAAAAACACTAGATATATCTTAAATGAAAAATATTATAATTTGATTAAGACAAAATCAAGTTATATAACAGTTTTTTACGATTCATTTGAAGATAATAAAGTAGTAGGAATACAAATTATAGGTAAAAAGACAGAAGAAAATATGGCTGAAATTTATACATCTGATGAGTCTGTTACTACTAGTTTTGAAAATATAAACAGATATTTGATAAATGAGGAAAGAAGCAGACGAGGACTAAATATGATTTCATATGATGAAAACGCTACTTTGTGTGCTCGTGCTCACAGCAAAGACATGAGAGACCAAGACTATTTTTCACATACTAATTTAAAAAATCAAAGTCCATTTGATAGGATGATTCAATATGGAATCAACTATCAAGGTGCCGCAGAAAATATCGCAGCTGGACAAACTAGCGCAATCTTCGCCCACTATGCACTTATGAATTCAGAAGGGCACAGAGTGAATATATTGGGAAACTATAGATACATAGGTGTCGGCGTTGTATTCGGTGGAAGTTCAAGCATGTACTTGACACAAAACTTTTATAGATAAGTATATATATCTATATAAAATAATTTAAGCAAAATAAAAAATCTATTTATACTTAGGCTAAAAAATATTAAATATAAGTATATAATTTAGAATAAATATAATTAAAATTCAAATATATGCTTGACATAAATAAACAAATATGTTAATATAGGATTCGATTAAGTAGACCAGATAATCGCGGGCAGCGCAAGCTGCGTGAGGAAAGTCGGAGCTCCATAGAGCAGGGTGCTAGGTAACGCCTAGTGGGAGTGATCCTAAGGAAAGTGCAACAGAAAATAACCGCCACTTTATGTGGTAAGGATGAAAAGGCGAGGTAAGAGCTCACCGTCGACTAGGTGACTAGTCGAGCCGTGTAAACCCCACCTGGAGCAAGGCCAAGATAGGGCATAAGGGATGTTGCTCGCATCCTCCGGTAGGTAGGCCGCTCGAGCTTATTGGTGACAATAAGCCTAGAAAGATGATTATCAAATACAGAACTCCGCTTATAGATTTGCTTAATTAACCATGAATGTAAAACTGCAATTTTAATAATTGCAGTTTTTTTGTGCAAAAAATAGTATTTTGTAACATAAAACTACATCATAACCGACGTTTAGATATTTAGTAATCTAATTTATTGCGGTTTCATACCAAATGTGATACTTTTATGCAAAAGGGGTAATTATAAATCTGACTGTATAAAGTCCATTGGGGGGAAGACAAATGAATATTTTAGTTACTGGCGGTGCTGGTTACATAGGAAGCCACACTGTCATAGAATTAATCAATGCTGGGTATGAAGTAGTTATTGTCGATAATTTATGCAATAGTAGTTCTATTGTATTGGATAGAATTGAGGAGATTACGGGAAAACGCGTAAAATTTTATGAAATCGACACGAGAGATAGCGAAAAACTTAAAGTAGTATTTGAGGAGAATAAAATCGACGCAGTAATACATTTTGCAGCGCTTAAGGCAGTTGGTGAATCTGTCGAAAAGCCACTAGATTATTACGATAACAATCTTACAAATACTTTAACAGTATTAAAATTAATGAGGGAGTTTGGGGTAGATAAATTTGTATTTAGCTCATCTGCAACTGTTTATGGCAATCCAAAAACTTGTCCAATAAAGGAAGATTTTCCACTTTCAACAACAAATCCTTATGGAACAACAAAATTAATGATAGAAGAGATTCTTAGAGATATCTGCAATGCTAATAAAGATTTTAATGTTGCAATACTTAGATATTTCAATCCAATTGGCGCGCATGAAAGCGGCCTTATAGGAGAGGAACCAAATGGAATTCCAAATAATTTAATGCCTTATATAACTAAGGTAGCAGTTGGCCAGTTACAACAACTTAGTGTGTTTGGAAATGATTATGATACACACGACGGAACTGGTGTAAGAGATTATATCCATGTTGTCGATTTAGCAAATGGCCATGTCAAGGCACTTGAAAAATTAAACCAAAAGCCAGGATTACTTACATATAATCTTGGAACAGGAACAGGATACAGCGTTTTAGATTTAGTAAAGGCGTTTGAAAAAGCTAGCAATGTACAAATTCCATATAAAATAGTAGATAGAAGACCTGGAGATATCGCTATGTGTTATGCTGATCCGACAAAGGCTAAAGAAGAATTAGGATGGGTTGCAAAATACGATGTAAACAAGATGTGCAGAGATTCTTGGAACTGGCAAAGTAAAAATCCAAACGGATATAAAGATAAAAAACTTCAAACTGCTAAATAAAAATTCTAATATACACAATAATTTTATAAACAATAAACATAATGAAGTTACATCTAATAGATATAATAATTTTATAATCGATAAATTAAGAAAATTTAAGAAAGCTTTATAATATAATTAATAAAAAATTGACTAAAAGTATGATATATAATATATATGGCTTTTAGTCAATTTGCATTTATAATAAAAATTTTTAGCTACAATAGGAGGAAACGTGGAGTATTTAAGAATTTTAATTTTATCAATGATACCAGTAACAGAGCTTAGAGGAGCTATACCGATTGGGATGGCGCTAGATTTAAATCCAATTGGAGTTTATATAGCGAGTGTTGCTGGATCGACATTAGTTTCAGTGCCTTTAGTCTTGACTTATAGGCATATTGTACAATTTATGAGGGATAAAAAAATTTTCGTAAAATTGTTAAATAAAATAGATCAAAAAATAGAAAATAGTATGAAAAAAATGAAGGCAGCATCTTTGCTTGGAATAATATTATTTGTCGGGATACCACTTCCAACAACGGGGACTTGGACGGCTGCGGCGATTGCATCAATTCTTAGAATGAGGATAGTAGAGGCGTTTGCAGGTGTTTTCATAGGAAACTGCTTATCGGGAATTATAGTTTCATTAATCTCTTATCACATAATATAACAAAAAATGGTAACAAAATCTTAACCTATTTTCGCAGAGAAAAATAAGGTAAAATATGGAAAAAGGTGCTAATATATTTGTAGAGAGGGGGTAAGAGTATGAAGAAAGCATTCAAGAAAATTTTCATTGTACTTTTTACAGTAGTAGTTATATTAGTTGGTACAGCACCAATAAGTAGTGCAGAATCAAAATATCTTATAGTTGTAAATTCAAAGAAAAATACGTTGAATTATTACGTTAATTATACTCTAGTAAGATCATTTAGATGTTCTACAGGAAAACTTAGAACTCCGACACCACAATGTAAAACAACAATAGTAAATAAAATAAAAAATAGACCATATTATCAAACTCATATTCCAGGGGGAGCACCAAATAATCCTTTGGGAAAAAGATGGATGGGGCTAAATATCAACGGAACTTATGGAACTACTTACGCTATTCATGGGAATAATAATGAATCATCAATAGGTAAAAATATAACTGGAGGATGCGTAAGAATGCACAATAGCGAGGTTGAGTGGTTATTTGACCAAGTCCCAGTTGGAACAACAGTATTAATCAAAAATACTAGTGAATCAGATAATTATATAATGAAATACTATAATATGGGAACATTAAAAGCTACTTGGTACACAGAAAACAAGAAAACATATTATAAAAATCCAGATGGTACATTAGCTAAAGGATGGCAAACAATCGATGGAAATAAATATTATTTCGGAGCAACTACAGGAAAATTATATAAAGGTTGGGCAAACATCAATGGAAGTAAATACTACTTCGGCACAAACGGAGTAAAAGTAACTGGATGGCAAACAATTGACGGCAAGAAGTACTATTTCGGAACAACTACCGGAAAATTATATACAGGATGGAGCCAAATCGGTTCAAACACTTACTACTTCAGCAAAACATCAGGTAAATTATATACAGGATGGAGCAAGATAGGTGGCAAGACTTATTACTTAGGTTCAAATGGTGCTAAACAAACTGGCTGGGTTATAGTAGACGGAGAAAAATACTATCTAGGTACAGATGGAGTTAGACGTACAGGATGGCAAACAATCGGTCAACATAAATACTACTTCGGTAAGAAAACTGGTAAGTTATGCACTGGCTGGGCTCAAATTGGAAACAAAAAATACTATCTAGGTGACGATGGTGTTATGGTTACTGGAAAACAAACAATTGACGGTGTTGTATATGAATTTGATGCAAATGGAGTATTAATCCAAGGTGCAGAAAATAATTCTACTAATAAACCAGGTCAAAACACTACTAAACCAGAAAATAACCAACCAAGCCAAGATAATAATCAAAATAAAGAAGACAATACACCAAATCAAGATAATACAAATGGCGATGTGAAAAATGAAGATAACTCTTCAAAAGAAGATAATTCTTCACAACAAGAAAACGTAGAACAAATGCAAAGCGAAATCGCAAACTAAAATAGAACAAATGAAAAGTAAAATTACAAACCAAGCAAAGGATTGTAGTTTATGCTTTAAAATACGAATATAATTATTTTTGTTATAAATACTGCTTAACGTAAAACAAACCTACATTAGGCAGTATTTTTTTAATTGTAAGTAAATTGTAAGGTTTTATCCGCCCTACTTACTTGAAATTTAAAATTTATTGTTCTATAATAAATTAAGTAACACGAACTATTTCAATGTATTGAGTATAAAAATAAGACAATTTCAATTTAGGGGGGGAATGTTGTGAAGAAATTAAACGAAATATTTAAGTTAGACAAAAGGACAATACATCAAATTTTATTATGGTTAATCGGAGGATTAGTACTAGTATTTGCAACTGAATTTCTACTAAGAGGCAGTTTTGAAGATGTAATAACATTGATAAAAGAAAAGCCAGGAGTAGTTTTGGCTAATTATCTTCTAATACTTATGTTGACATCTATATTCTTCTTAGTAAAAAGAAAATATATGGTATATTTTATTTCCTTTATGGTAATATTAGGAGTAGCAATTACGACTTTCTTCCTAATGAAAGTTAGAGGTATCCCGCTTACTTTCTCTGATTTATACTCTATTGGAGAAGCTATGGAAATAGCCGATAAATACATAAACAAAACTATGATAATAATAGCAGTGATATGTTTAGCATTCTTAATAGCAGTTGCAGTATTTTTATATAAATTAGACTGTGATACAAAAAGATTTAAATTAATCAACTTTGTACTTATATTTATAGTATCAATAGGATTTTTCTCAACAGTAAGATCTCAACAATCAAAAAATATAATGCAATTTAAAAGATGGGACATACCTGCATCATATAAATGCAACGGTCTGACTTATTCAACTGTAGAGTCATGCGTTAAATACATCAGAAAAAAACCAAACGACTACTCACAAGCTAAGATACAAGAAATTAAAGACAAGGTGGACAAGGCTGAAGCAAGCGACAACAGAACACTAAACAACAAAAAGCCAAACATACTATTTGTTCAGCTTGAGGCGTTTATGGATCCTACTGAAGTAAAGGGAATCAAATACAGCGAAGACCCAATACCAAACTTCAGAAAGTTAACACAGACATTTACTCATGGGATGGCAAGTGCTCCGACAACAGGAGGAGGAACAGTAAGAACAGAGTTTGAAGTTATGACAGGAAACAACATCGACTACCTTACACCTGGAGAAATCCCATACAACACAATACTTAAGAGTAAATACTATAACTCTGTAGCAACAACACTAAAATCAGAAGGATACAAAGCTCATGCAGTCCACAACTTCCAAGGTAACTTCTACGGAAGAAATAACGCTTATGCAAAACTTGGATTTGATGATTTTACATCAAAAGAATACATGAGCAACTACGAATTAAACGAAAGAGAATGGGTAAAAGACGTAATCTTAACTAAATATATCGAAAAGGCATTAGATTCTACAAAAGACTCAGACTTAGTATATACAGTCAGCGTTCAAGGTCACAGTAGTTATCCTACAGACGCTGAAAACTACGACTTCCCAATAAAAGTATCAGGTACATTAGACCAAAAAGTTCTAAACCAAATGTACTACTATGTCAACCAAATAAAAGGAACTGACGACTTTATTGGAGAGCTAGTAGATATGGTAAACAAAAGAAACGAAGACACAATAATCTTATTCTACTCTGACCATATGCCAAAGCTTAAAATATTTGAAGATGACGATTTTTATTTAGATAAATACAAAGCCCCATTTGCATTTTATGCTAACTTCGACATAGAAAAATACGATATAGATGAAATAGAATCTTATGAATTAAGTTCATTAATGTTTAAAGAAGCAGGATTAAAATACGGTCCAATGGAGAGATTCAACACATATATGAAAGATGATCCAGAATTCTCAAAAATGCAAGACCTTATAGAATACGATGTTTTATTCGGAAAATCATACTACATAAATGATGACGAAAAAGCAAAGAAAAACACTCTTAAAATGGGAGTAGAAGACATCGTAATCAACAATATCGAAACTAAAGGAAATAAAATGATTATACATGGAGCAAACTTCACTACAAATAGTAGAGTTTACCTAAACGACAAACAAGTCGATAAAAAATTCATAGACGAAAATACTTTAGAAGTCGATAAAATAGACAACTTAGATACAATATCAATAAAACAAATTGGACGTAATAGTGTAGTACTTAGTTCAACACAAGATTTTAAATACAGCGATTTACAAGCTAGCAAATAATTTTATAAAATAAATTAGCAAGTAAGTCACAAATTATCAAATAAACTGATTATAAGCTATGAAACAGGTTTAGTAAAATTTATAAAATAAGCTGATTATAACTTATAAACATAAGTGGGGGATATAAAAATACTTAGAGATTTTTATATCCCCTTTATTTGTTTAAATTAACTTAATATTAATTTGCTAAATTATAAATTTAAAACAAACATTATTAGGAGGTGGGGCTGATGTCTAGGACTGCTAAAAATGCAGTTATAATTATGGTGGCGACTTTGTTATCTAGAGTACTTGGATTTTTAAGAGAGACAATACTTGCGAATTTCTACGGAACAAGTATGGTTGCGGACGTATTTGTACTTACTCTAAATATCCCAGGGCTTATTATATCTATTGTCGGTTCTGTAATTTACATGATGTACATACCGATGTACTACGACACAAAAGAGCGTCTCGGCGAAGAGGAATCGCTTAAATTTACAAATAATATACTAAATATTTTATCAGTATTTTCAATAATAGTTTCGATCTTAGGAATAATTTTTGCATCCGAAATAATCAAAATCTTTGCGATTGGATTTACTGGAGAAAAATTCGCACTAGCAGTAAAATTCTTGCGTATTATGATGTTTGGTGTATTATTCTTATCTTTAAACAAGATTCAGTCATCCTTCTTACAAGTGAAGGACAGCTATTTGCCAGCGTCAATTGTAGGCGTTGTCTACAACTTAATCATAATAGGCGCGATATTTATAAGTGTAAAATACGGAAGTTATTACTTGGCGATTGGAGCATTAGTAGGTCTTTTTGTCCAAGTTATCATACTACTTCCTTGCATGTATAAAAGAGGATATAAATACAGCTTTTATATGAATATAAAAGACGAATCCATCATCAAAATGATTAAATTAAGTATACCTATGATGATGGGGGTTGCGATGAGTCAGCTTAATGTATATGTCGATAAGGCGCTTGCGAGTACTTTAGGTGATGGTAAATTATCAGCTCTTAACTACGCATCAAGACTTAACGACTTTGTCGTTGCTATTTTCGTAACATCTTTAATTACTGTTATTTATCCGAAATTATCTCAGTTTGTAAACGAAAAAGACATAACAAACTTCAAAAAGATAATGGTTAAATCGAGTAACTGCATAATCTTAGTCGTTGTACCGATAGTATTCGGAGCGATATTATTAGCAGAGCCGATCGTAAGAGTTTTATTAGAAAGAGGAAGTTTCAGCCACGAATCAACTCTTATGACTTCAAACGCACTTAGATTTTATGCAATAGGTATAATCGGATATGCAGTAAAAGAAATACTGAGCAGAGGGTTTTACTCATTGGGAGACACAAAAACACCAATGATAAATTCATCAATCGCTGTAATTATAAATATAATACTAGACTTATTATTTATAAAACCATTTAGTTATATGGGGCTTGCTATGGCGACAAGTATCTCATACATGGTTACAGTAGTTCTGATGTTCTTCAGCCTTAGAAAAAAGGTAGGCTCATTTAATGGTAGAGCAGTAGCACAAGTTCTTATAAAATCTATAATTGCATCAATTGCTATGTCGATAGTAGTATTATTTACTTACGACGCTTTAGTTACAATGTTAGGATTATCGTTTATAGGAGAATGTGCGTCTTTAGGTGGAGCGATTTTATTAGGAGTTGTAGTATATGCAATTTGTATAAAATTATTTAAAGTAGAAGAAATTAAAGTTTTAGAAGGAAGTATAAAAAACTTCTTCTCTAGATAAACTATATTAGTTTTAATAAATTACTTTGATAGTGACGATTTTGATTTGGAAAAGTAAGAATCATACCCCTAAACAGCCAAAAACTTAGTTTTAAATTTGTGTATGTAAATTTATTAAAAAATAAAATGAATTTAACTTAAAATAAATTTAAAATCGAATAAATTTGGTTTCTACTTTAAATTAAAAAGAAAAAGTAGAATAAAACATGTAAAAAAATTTACCAAAAAAGCCAAAAACTAACTATAAATTACCTGGCTTTGTAGAAAAAAGTTTTGAAGTATGTTAGAATAAATAGGAAATAAAATTTATAATATTAGGGGGTGAGTGTCACAAATCATGTTTACTGAAAATAAAACAAAAACGACACTATCAAAAGCATTAGCTCTAGGAATGGTTGCAACATCTGTTTCTTTAGCTGGGCAAACAACAACAGCAGACGCAGCAAAAAACGAAAATACAGATACAACTTCATTATATAAAACTCAAACAATATCATCAAAAACAGGAACAGTTACAGCAAGTTCTTTAAATATTAGAAAGGGACCATCTACTTCTTACTCAATCGTAGGAGCTTTAAAAAATGGCCAATCAGTTACTATAACTGATACTGATAGCGCTACTGGCTGGTATAAAATAAAAACTTCAGCAGGAGTAGTTGGATATGCAAGCAACAAATACATAAAAGTTGATGGGCAAGTATCTGAAAATACTGGAAGCAATAACACAACTACAGCAACTGCTAAAAAAACTGCTACAGTTACTGCATCATCACTAAATGTTAGATCTGGACCAAGCACAGCATACTCTATAGTAACAACTTTATCAAAAGGACACAATGTTACTATACATGAAACTGCTAGCACAGGTTGGCACAAAGTTACAACTGCTACAGGAAAAACAGGATATGTTTCACCAACTTATGTAAAAGTAACAGGAAGTACTAATAGTGGAACAACTAATAACAATACTAACACAAACACAAATACACAAAGTGGTGTTTATGTAGTACAAAGTTACTCAACTATAACTAAAGTTGGTAAAGTTAATGCGACATCATTAAACGTTAGAAGTGGACCATCTACATCTTACAGCGCGAAATCTAGTGTTAAAAAAGGAAATGTAGTAGGAATACTAAAACAATACAGCAATGGTTGGTATGAAGTTAAATTAGCTAATGGAACAACAGGATGCGTTAGTGGAAGTTACTTAACAATAACAGCAGGAAGTTCATCTAGTATAACTTCAGGAAGTACTTCTGGAACTACATCAGGAAATACAAATACAAATACAGGAACAAGCACAAATGCAAAAGTTCAAGCTGTTGTAAATATGGTAAAAAGACAAGTTGGTAAACCATATGTTTATGGAGCTAGTGGACCAAACTCATTTGACTGTTCAGGACTTATGTACTACTGCTACAAAAATGCAGCTGGAATAACTATTAATAGAAGTTCTGCTGCTCAAGCATCAAACGGTAGATATGTAAGCAAAAGCAACTTACAACCAGGAGATTTAGTATTCTTCAACAGTGGAACAAACAGAATACGCCACGTTGGAATGTACGTTGGAAACGGACAATTTATCCATGCTCCAAGTCCTGGAAAAAGTGTTAAATACGAAAACTTATATTCTTCATATTACGTAAAAGGATACGTAACTGCTAGAAGAATTATCGGATAATAAATATTTTTTACATTAAATAATTATATTGTGAAGAAGACCACAAAACTTCTATTCGAAATAAAAAGAATAGTCGTTTTACGTGGTCTTTTTTGCGTTTTATAGAATATACTATGTTTCTGATTCATAAAATTTACTATTATAGAGGTAATTGGAGGAAATTGGTATGGTAAATATTACGAGCGGATTAATAGATAAAAAGGTAAAAAATATGAGGTTTTTCTTAAATTATCCGAAAATCGAGGTGGATGATGAAGGCGAAGAGATTCAACAATTTGCACAAGAGGTAAATAAATCAATATTAAACGAGGTAAGCATTTTTGAAGAAGTGGTTATCTACACTTATTGTGATGAAATAATAATTGGAAATATAAATGTTATTTCGGAATACAACGTTGCATTTAATAGAGGAAATATTGTCAGCATTCCTATGGAGTTTTCTCAAATTATTGGACTCACTGACATAAGCAATATCTACAGCTATAATTACGATTTTGATTTAATGAAAAAGATTACCTTAGAAGATATTTTTAAAGAAGATGTTGATTATGAAAAAATAATCCAAAGTTATATAATGGAAGAGATTTACGAGATTTTGGATAATTATACAAGCCACATAACTTATGATTTATATGAGTTGATGATGGAATCTATCTATATATGTGAAGATCCAGTTTTCTATTTTAATGGTAGAGATTTAGTAATCTGCATATCGAGTTTTGAATTAACAAGTCAAGTCTGCAATCTAATTGAATTTACAATATCATTTAAAAAAATAAAGAATATTCTAAGCGATTATGCTTTGAAAAATATATTTTTATATTAAATTTTGAGGAAGTGAAAAAAATGTTTGTCCGATATAATAGAGAATTGGCGGTGAAATACGCTACTGATTGGGCACAAGACAGAAACCCAAACTACAAAGATTATGAAAAATGGGGAGGGGACTGTACTAATTTTGTGTCACAATGTCTACACGAAGGAGGTATACCTTTTGATCATCATGGAAATGATATATTAAAACAGTGGTATTGGTATAGCGATATGAACAGAACTCCTACATGGACAGCCGCCGAGCCTTTTTACAAATACATCACAAAAAACAACACAAAAGACACCCAAAACTTTGGGATATATGCTGTGGAAGTATCATATAACGAATTGCAAATAGGAGATATTGTACAACTTATATACGAAAATGACTTAGCATATCACAACATGATAATCACAGATGTTATTTTAGATGGAGGGTATTTAATCGACTACTTAGTATGCCAACACACATATGATTTATACAACTTTCCTCTTAGCCAAAAACAAGGTGAAAAGCGATATATAAAAATTTTAGGATATTATGAGTAAAAGAGGATTAAATTGTTAATAATATTTGAAAAAAGCCTTTCTTAATGATAAAATTACCTTATAATATATAATGTAAAATATGCTCAGAATTGACTTAATTTAGGGCATATAAATTTAACCTAAAATGGAAAGGTGAATTCAGTGACTAAGAAAAGAACAAATAATCCAAGAACTACCTCAAATCAAGGTAATAAAACAAATACTCAAAATAGAAGACCGCAGACAAAGACGGCACAAAGGCCTACACAACCGCGAAAAAACAAAAAACAAAAAGGTTTACATAGAAAAAAATCATCAACTAAAAGGAAAAAACAACTAATAGTTTTAGTAGGGTTAATCATATTGATTTCTGTTGTAGGATTTATAGGAAAGAAAACATACAATTTCGTAAGTACTATTTGGCCAAATGTAATATCACTAAAAAATTCTCTAACAGGTGGAGCCATTGACACTTCAAACGTAAACACCGACGAACAATACGACGTAAGTGACGAAAAAGAAGCAACTCTACAAGTTAGACACAATGTATTTATAGATGCCGGTTGTGGCGGAAACGAAACAGGATATATAACAAATGACAAAGTAAAAGAAAAAGAACTAAACTTAGAAATTGCAAAAAAAGTAGCAAAAGAGTTAAACAAACAACAAGATATCAACGTAATACTCTCTAGACAAGATGATGTCTACATGAGCCCAGACGAAAGAAAATCTCTAGCAGAAAGTCAAAATGCTGAGGTATTTGTATCTATCCATATGGCTGCTGAGACTACAGGAAAAGCCACAGGAATAGAAACTATATACCACAAAGATTCCAAAAATGGCTCGGCTGACTTTGCAAGTCTTATGCAAACTTCTATAGTAGCGTTTGTAAAAGCCGAAAACAGAGGAACAAATACATACAATATGAGTGTATTGAGAGATAACAGTATGCCTTCTATATATATTCAATGTGGATTTTTAAGTAACTCTGGTGAGGAGAAAAATTTAAAAGATGAAAATTACCAAAATGAATTAGCGAAAGGTATAGCACAAGGGATATTAACTTATATAGATGCCAAAAAATAAAAAAGGAAGTGCAGATATGGCTGATTTAGAAATAAAGAAAATTTTAATTGAAGAATCTTTGAGAAAAAATCAAATGTCGCAGATTTTTGATGTGGTGAAAAACGAAAAAATGGTGTTTTTCAGATCACTACAACAATACAAAAACAACAAATTTTTATTAGGCATAATACTAGACGAATCTGCCTACACTACAATCACGATATTTTTCGGGAAAGTAGCAGACGAGTCCAAAAAAGACATAATAATTAAATTAATAAATGAATTAAACGGTATACATAACGTAGAAAAATTTGTACTAAACAGAAATGACGAGCTTTTAGTCCAAATTCCTTATGTCTCACTATCACAAGACTTCAACGGAGACGTAGCGATAGACTTATTGAGAACACTTTATCACATGCTTGTTCACAATGCATACGACAAGTTTGAAGAAATCCTAGGGGAGAGTATGTATAACCAGATATAATTAACTAGCTTAAATACAAAGGCAAATAAAATTAGCAATACTCTAAAGCCAAATTTAGATAAAAATCAATCTAAATTTGGCTTTTTTACATGCAGAAATCAAAATATAACTATATAATTATTTACAGGACTAACTTTTAGTTTAAGTAGTAGTGATTTCGTTTAAATTTATTTGATGGGGGACGACTATGGAAGAAAGTTTTGAAGTTTCAAAGAGGTATGAGAATAATTTAGATATTAAAAAGAGAAAAAATCAGGGGATTTATTATACGCCATACGTTGTTGTGGAGTATATATTAGAGCAGACAATACAAAAACACGATGTAGTAGATGAGCCGTATCCAAAGGTGCTCGATATGTGTTGTGGCTGTGGAAATTTCTTAATAAGTGCATATGAAATACTTCACAAAAAGTTTTTGGAAAATATAGATAATTTAAGGGTGAAATATGGAAGAGGTTTTATTTCAGCAGAAGATATAAGCCTGCATATTATAAAAAACTGCATTTTTGCAGTAGATACAGATGAAGATGCATTATTTATATTTAAAAGACAAATTATGAATATTTTAAAAGATGAGCTTAGTGAAATTTATAAAGATAAATTTCTAATTAGTGAGGACGAGCTAGACGAGATTTTGTTTGATAAATACGAGAAAAATCTCAATATACTTTGTGGTGACAGCTTAAAAACAGACTTATGCGAAGTCTTTTCTATAAAAAAGTTTGACTATATTGTCGGCAACCCGCCATACATTGGTCAAAAACTTTTAGACAACGAATATAAAAAATTTTTATACAAGGAATTTGGTGATGTATATAAAAACAAAGGGGATCTTTATTTTTGCTTTTATAAAAGAATACTGGATTTATTAAAAGAAGATGGAAAATCAGGGATTATTACACCGAGGTATTTTATGCAGAGTCCATCTGGAAAGTATCTTAGAAAATACATGATAGACAATGCCAAGATAGACAATATAGTTGACTTTCTAGGTGCAAATTTATTCTCAAACCTAGGAATTGCAAGTTGTATCGTAGTGTTTGAGCATAAAAATAAAAAAGATAAATACATACAATACTATAAAATAATAGATGAAAATATCAATATAAAGAAAATAGACAACTTAGGATTATATTTAAAACAAGATAATTTTAAAAAAATCATGGTAAATATCGAGTCACTTGGGGAAGATTGGTTAATGCTAGACCAGGTAGAATTCGAATTTTATAACAAAATCCAAAATAAGTGTCAATATTTTTTAGATGAAATAGGTGAGAGTTTTCAGGGGATAATCACAGGTTGCGACAAGGCATTCGTCGTAAATAAAGACGACAAAAATATAAGCAAAATAGACAAAAATCTACTAAAAAACTGGATTAAAAATACAAATGTCGAAAAGTACATAATTGATAATTCAAATTATAAATTGATATATTCAAACGACATAAAAACAGAACAGGACCATCCATTTGTTATAGATAATTACTTTATGCCATATAAACAAAAGCTCCAAAACAGGAGAGAATGTATACGAAATAGCCGAAAATGGTACGAACTTCAGTGGGGAAGAGAAAAATCCCTATTTGAGCAGACAAAGATAATGTATCCATATAAGTCTAGAAACAACAGATTTGCGATAGACTTTGATAATAGCTATGGAAGTGCAGATGTGTATTCATTTTTTATAAAAGAAAAATACAAAGATGAATTTTCATATGAATACTTAGTCGGGCTATTAAATTCAAAAGTATACGATAAATATTTTAAGATAATAGGTAAAGAAATGGGCAAAAAAATATTCGATTATTATCCGAATAGAGTTATGAAATTAAAGATTTTTAAAGATGAAAATTACAAAAAAATAGAGTCATTATCAAAAGAAATAATATTCCTCTCAAGAAAAAAACTATCTATAATAAAGGAATTAGAAAGTACTTCAAAAAAATTAGCAATTTCAAGCGATTTAACTAAAATAACAACTTGTGAAAACGTTATGGAAATACAAGACAAAAATATTTCGCTCTTAAAAGAAAAACATTACCTTGAAAATAAAATCGATTTCATAGAAAATATAATAGAGGAAATAATTAAAAAATCTTTAAATTTAAATCATGACACTAATTTGGATTAAAACTTAAAAATTAGGTGATGTAAATGAAAGGTTTAGTATTAGAAGGGGGAGGCACTAAAGGTGCTTACCAATTAGGGGCTTATAAAGCTTTAAAAGAATTAGGTGTCGAGTTCGACGGTGTAGTTGGAACTTCAATTGGGGCATTAAATGCAGCATTTATAGTCCAGGGGGACTATGAAATAATGAAAGACATCTGGTTAAATAGGGATTATAAAAGTTTTATGGACATAGAAGAAGATTTCTATGAAAAATATAAAAATGTGGAGTTTAAGGCAAAAGATATAAATGTAGTCATAGATCTTATGAATAAAGCCAGAAAAAACGAAGGAATAGATATAACTCCTCTTAAAAATTTACTAAAAGAAAATATAGACGAAGAAAAAATAAGAAATTCATCAAAAGATTTTGGATTAGTAACAGTATACTTAGACAAAAAAATCATCCCACAACACTTGATGAAAGAGGACATACCGCAGGGGAAATTGGTAGATTATTTAATCGCAAGTTCGAGCTTACCTATATTTCAATTAGATAAATTTGAAGATAAACGTTATCTAGATGGCTTTTTATCAGATAATACGCCAGTTGGGTTATTGGCGAATAAAGGATATAATGATATAATAGTAATTAGATTATCGAATGATGCCGCAGGAGATAAAAGTTTGCAAAAATATGTAGATTTAAATCTAACAGTGATAAAACCTTCGATGGTTTTGGGAGGTTCTCTAAACAAGGACAAAGATCATATGGAGACATTGTTCAAACTTGGATATATGGATACAATGAAAGTATTTAAAAGATACGATGGGGTGAAGTATTTCTTTAATGCAGATTTCATATATGACGAAGAGACATGCTTTAATTTGATAAGTAACATAGATATAAAAACGATAGAATACATATGCAAGATCTTAAAAATAAGGAGAAAACCAAGCCTAAGAGTTTTATTAGAAGAAATCATACCACAACTTGGGGATATGTTTCATTTGGAAAAGGAATTTACATATAAAGATATTTTTTACAGTATATATGAAAGAAAACTTGAGGAAAATAATATAGACGTTTTGAATTTATACGATTTTTCAAAGGTTATAGACTCAGTCAATTCACAAATTGACTCAATTAATTTCGATTATGAAAATAATGAAAATAAATCCATTATTTTGTTAAATAAAAAAGAAAAAAATGAAAAGGCGATAACAAATAAACTACTAAACGATTTTAAAAATCAAAGTTTAAGAAAAATGCCTATATAAGTTTTTATGTGTATTAATTAGGAGGTACAAAATGGAAAAGACAGTAGTAATAAAAAATGCAACAGGATTACATGCTAGACCAGCAGGGATGTTCGTTAAAAAAGCATCTGAATTCACTTCAACAGTAGAAGTATTAGCTAAAGGAAAAACTGTAAATGCTAAATCAATCATGGGAATAATGAGCTTAGGTTTAGGTCAAGGTGAAGAAATAGTTGTTAAAGCTGAAGGTGCAGATGATGCAGCAGCAGTTGACGCATTAGTAGAATTAATCGAAAGCGGATTTGGTGAATAATATCCAAATCCACATACAATATAAAACCTGGGGAAACCCAGGTTTTTAAAAATCAAACTGCAAACTATCTAAAAGAAGTTAAAATAAAAAGGAAAATAATAAATAATAAAAAGAAGTAAGGGTATATTTTAGGAGGAGTAAAAAAGATGTTTAAAGGAACAGCAGCATCACCAGGTATAGTACTTGGGAAAGCGTTAGTATTAGAGCATAATGAATTAGTCATAGAAAAGAAATCGATATCAGACGTAGAAACAGAAATAGCTAGATTAAACGAGGCAGTAGCTATATCAAAAACTGAACTTGAAAAAGTAAGAGATAAAGCAAAAGTTGAATTAGGTGAAGAAGAGGCACAAATATTTGAGTCACACTTATTAGTTTTAGAAGATCCTGAACTACTAGGCTCTACAATGGACAAAGTGAAAACTGAAAATGTCAATGCAGACTTTGCATTAAACGAAATAAAAGAGATGTTCGTTGGAATGTTTGAAGCTATGGACAACGAATATATGAGAGAGAGAGCGGCTGACATAAAAGACGTTACAAACAGAATATTAAGACACTTACTAGGTGTAAAAATAGTAGACTTAGCTGCATTAGAAGATGAAGTAGTTTTAGTTGCACACGACTTAACTCCATCAGATACAGCTACAATGGACAAAAAGAAAGTATTAGGATTCTTAACTGATATCGGTGGTAGAACTTCTCATACAGCTATAATGGCAAGAACTTTAGAAGTTGCTGCAGTAGTTGGACTAACAGATGCTACACAAAAAATAAAAGACGGGGACTTTGTTGTATTTAACGGAGATACTGGAGAAGTAATAGTAAATCCAGACGAAGAAACAATAGCTAAATACTCACAAATGAAAAAAGAATTCGAAGATTATAAAAAATCATTAGAATTATTAAAAGGACAACCATCTGTTACAACTGACGGAAAACATGTTGAATTAGCAGGAAACATAGGAACTCCAAACGATGTAGATGGTTTAATTAAAAACGACGCTGAAGGTGTTGGACTTTATAGAACAGAATTCTTATATATGGACAGAGTAGACTTCCCAACAGAAGACGAACAATACGAAGCTTATAAAGCAGTACTTGAAGGAATGAGCGGAAAACCAGTTGTAATAAGAACTTTAGATATAGGTGGAGATAAAAAACTTGACTACTTAGAAATGGACGAAGAAATGAATCCATTCTTAGGATACAGAGCAATCAGACTTTGCCTAGATAGAAAAGAAATATTCACAACTCAATTAAGAGCTTTATATAGAGCGAGTGTTCATGGAAAATTAAGAATAATGTTCCCAATGATATCTTCATTAGAAGAATTATTACAAGCAAAAGCAGTATGTGAAGAAGTAAAAGAAGCATTAGATAAAGAAAACATAGCTTATTCAAAAGACGTAGAAGTTGGTATGATGATAGAAGTTCCATCAGCAGCAGTAATATCAGACGTACTTGCAAAACACGTGGACTTCTTCTCAATAGGAACAAATGACTTAATCCAATATACTTGTGCAGTAGACAGAATGAACCAAAAAATAAGCTACTTATATAACCAATTCAATCCAGCAGTATTAAGATTAATAAAAATGGTTATAGAAAATGCACACAAAGAAGGTAAATGGGCAGGAATGTGTGGAGAAGCAGCAGGAGATCAAAGAATGATACCAATATTATTAGGATTTGGTCTTGATGAATTCTCAATGAGTCCAATCTCAATATTACCAGCTAGAAAATTAATAAACTCTGTGAGCCAAGCTGACATGAAAGCATTCTCTGAAAAAGTGTTAGAACTTGGAACAGCACAAGAAATAGAAGCATTTATAGCAGAAACTTTTAAACATTAATTAAATAAATGCTATAAACATAGCTACCGAAAAATTTATATATAAATTTTTAATGGTGTAAAGCAATATAGATTAAACTAATTTTCTATATTGCTTCACACCTTTTTTTAATTTAAATAACGAATGAAGTCGCCCGCGCCATGAAATTTTTATAAAAATACCCCAATCGGTAGGTTTTATTCCTACGACTGGGGAAAGTAAAATATAAATTATAAAATTTACATAACTCTAAAAGGTATTTTGTTTTGGTTTGCATACCAATGTGCGTACGAATTTTTCTTTCCGTAGATTGTTAAGTTTGGACAGTTTTTAAAAGCAAATTCGCTTATTGATGTTATTGTCTGTGGTATAACAACTTTTTTCAAATTCATACAACTTCTAAATGCATATTCCTCGATATTTTGGATAGTTTCTGGAAGAGTTATTTCTTCAAGATTTATGCAGTCACAAAATACTCTAGAACCGATAAATTTTAACCCATGATTTAATTTTATTTTGTTTAGATTTGTGCAACCTAAAAATGCTGTATTTTTTATGTAAGTCACCTTTTCTGGAAGTTCAATTTCTCTTAGTGATTTGCAGTTGGTAAATATTCCAGATGAAATAGATTTTAAATTTTTAGGTAGTTTTACTTTTTTTAATTTTATGCAGTTTGAAAAAGCACCTTGTTTTATTGATAAAATTGAATCAGGCAAATCAACCTCTCTCAAATTAATACACATTGAAAAAGCTCGTGAGCCTATTGACGAGATATTAGGTGAAAATTTCACATTTTTTAAATCAGTACAATTAAAAAATGCCAAATCGTTTATAAGTTCCACACTTTCTGGAATATCAATTTCTTCTAGATTTGAGCAATATCCAAATAAATACGTATCTAAAATTTTTAACTTTGGAGAAAGAGCTATATTTTTTAAGTGGCTACATTTAAAAAATGCACCTTCATTTATATTTTCAATATCATCTGACAAATATATATCAGATAAATTGTTACAATTTTTGAATGCGTATTTTCCAATAGTTTTTAAACTTTCTGGTAGACTTAAATATTTCAAATTTGTGCAATTTAAAAAACATTCATCAGAAATAGTTTCTAACATATCTGGAAATATTACTTCAGAAAGTGAGCTACACTCAGCAAAAAGTTTTTTGTTAAGTTCTTTCATACTTCCTAAAAAGACAATTTCTTTTAAAGATTCGCAATTAGAAAATGCCTCTCTTTCAACATTAGATATATTGTCTGGTAGATGAAGTGATTTTAAATTTATACAGTCCGAAAATCCTAGATATGGAATAGATTTAACATTTCTAGGGATATATACATTTTCAACACTTTTGTTTACACAACTTACGGCATTATTTATTATAAATAGATTTTTCAAATTATCTGGATCATCTGCTAAAAAGTCGTCGTTTAAATTTCCATGTAAATCATCAAAAATCGGCATTGTATTCCTCCTTATATAATTGATTTTTTATATAAAGTCAAGATAGGCAACATATCAATTGCTTGGTTTACCTATAATCGTCATATCATAATGATAAGATAATATCACTTTTCAAATGGATATTCAAGTGATAAAATAATTGATAAGAGAGTCATTAAAATATGTAAATGGTATCGACATAATTTAATAAAAACCCTACATTTAAGTAAACAATCAAAATAATAAATTTACATATTAAAATGAGAATATACTTATTTAAGGAGGATAAATATGTCATCATTAACAATTAGCCCAGAAGAAGAGAAAAGAGTGAAAGGACTAGGATTTTTGAACAACAAAGGAACAGACAATTTTTCAGCAAGAGTATTAACAGTCAATGGTAAAATAACTGCAGCTCAACATAGATGTATTGCAGAAGCGGCAGAGTTATTTGGAAATGGAAATATAACATTTACAACAAGATTATCTATAGAAGTTCAAGGGATACCATTTGACAAAATTGACGATTTTAGAAATTACATAGCAAAAGAAGGCCTAAAAACTGGTGGGACAGGGGCGAAAATACGTCCGATTGTATCATGCAAGGCGACAACTTGCAAATTCGGTAGACTTGACTCATTTGCAATATCTGAAGAAATGCACCATAGATTTTTTGAAGGCTATAATGATGTAGCCCTACCACACAAATTTAAAATGGCAGTAGGCGGATGTCCAAATAACTGCATGAAACCAGACCTAAACGATATGGGGATTGTAGGTCAATTAATCCCAACTCATGACTTAGACAAATGTAAAGGATGTAAAAAGTGTAAAATAGAACAAGTATGTCCAATGGATGCATGTAAAGTTGTGGATAAAAAAATAACTAGAGACACAAATATATGTAATAATTGCGGACGTTGTGTCGGAAAATGTCCATTTGGTGTAGTCGATGAAGGTACACCGGGATACAAACTTTATATAGGTGGTAGATGGGGCAAAAAAATCTCTATAGGAAAACCACTAACTACAATTTTTAAAACACAAGAAGAAGTTCTAGACGTTATGGAAAAGGCAATCTTACTATATAAAGATCAAGGTATAAAAGGTGAGCGTTTTGAAGAAACAATAAAACGTATCGGCTTTGAAAATATAGAAGAACAACTTTTAGACGACGATTTATTAAATAGAAAAGATGAAATACTAAACAAAGAGCTAGCATTAGCAAAATAAAAGTTTATATATAAAATAAAATTAAAAAATTTAATATATTTACAATTAAATTATCAAAAGAGGTTATCAATATCCAGATAACCTCTTTTTTAATATAAAATTATACTTATTTTTTAAAAATACATGTCTGGAATCCATGAAATCACGTATTCATAATCTGTTTTTATATTTGGATTCAATATTTTAAATCTTCCTTTTACCATTTGTTCCTCAAATACACTATCTAAATGGCAAAAAGCGATTCCCATATCTATTTTATTGATATCTTTAGTTTTAGTGCTGTAAAAATGAAGTCCATCATCATTTAGTACAACTCTCCATGGCTGACAATTTAGTGAAGATGGAGCAAGACGAACTGCCTCTAATGCATCTGAATAAATTCCCACATCTTTTTTTGTAAGAGGGGTATAAAAATCGTCTTTGTGAAATAATGAGCTAAATGAATCTCTTTTGTTGTGGTTATTTCCAATTAAAAATCCTATTGGACTTCTTCTGCTGCCTTCATACCCAACAGGTGATACAACCGGTAGAACATACCCATCTTTAAGTTCAACAGCTTTTGCAAATTTCCCTTTATTAAAAGTTCCACCAAGCCAAACTGTACCAAGTCCAAGTGAAGTACAATATAAGATAACTTTTTCAAAGGTATAACCAAGCGCTTCGAGTGTAAGGGGTTTATCCTCACAATAAGCAGCCAAGAAATAACTTGGATTTTTGATAACGCCATATGTACCCAGCTTTTCGTTGTGATATCCGTCTGGTTTTAAAAGTTTAATTTGAATTTTCTTGTTGAATGGATTTGTAACACTATCGATATAAGTTTGAATTTTTTCTAAAATACTTTCATCTATCGGATTATTGCTATAAGTCCTGACAGAATGTCTACTTTTTATAACTTCAAGAATAGATTGTTTCATAGGATGAACCTCCTTAATTTACACAAATATGATATAAGAAAATAATAATTTAAGCTATTTTAAAATATAAATTTTCTTATACTTAAATTATAACATGAAAACCTAATTCTTGAAGAAAATGTAGTTATCTAAATTAATCACTTCAATATAACATAAAATATATTAGATAGTGCTATAATGTAATAAATAAGGGGGGAGCGAAATGTTTAACCTACCGTACAATAAATTTCACAAAACACTAGAAATAGTAACTTTTATTTTGCTGTTAGCACAAATTGTATATACTGCTGTTTTATATCCGCAGTTGCCGAGCAAAATACCATCACATTTTAACTTAGAAGGACAAATAGATGGTTGGTCAGGAAAAGGATCGATAATAATACTTGTTATAGTTAATGTAGCATCATATATACTGCTTACTGTTACAATGTTTTTTCCAAGATTGTGGAATGTGCCGGTCAAAATTACAGATAAAAACAAAGGTATAGTGTTTAATTATACTATTAATATGGTTTTATTAGATAAACTTATCTTAGTTATGAGCTTTTCTTATATAACATATTGCTCAATTTCAGCAACTAAAATGGGGTGGTGGTTTACGCCAGTTATGCTTGTAGGAGTTTTGGGGGTGACTTTTTACTATACCTTTAAATTATTTCTAGTTAAATAAATAAGAAGTTTTTAATTGAATAGGAGATAAGACAATAAGGAGAAGAATATGAAAAATTACGATGCTTATATATTTGATTTTGATTATACATTAGCAGATGCAACAGACCCAGTAGTGGACAGTTTCACATATGCACTTGAAAAAATGAATTTAAAAAAGGCAACTCGCCAAGATATAATAAATACAATAGGAATACCAATAGGGGAGTCATATACAATTTTGACAGGTGATGATTCAGAAGAGGGTATAGATTTATTTAAAAAATATCAAAAGGAAAAATCAGATGAAATAACAGTTCCAAATACAGTTTTTATAGGTGGAGCAAGAAAAGTTTTAGAAACTCTTAAAAATAGAGGCAAAAAAATTGGAATAGTTTCATCTCGTTGGGGACAGAGAATAAACGACGTATTTGAAAATCTAGGATGTAGAGAATTAATTGACTTTATAATAGGAACAGAACATGTTGAAAATTATAAACCAAATCCAGAGGGATTATTTAAAATGATAGAAATGATGAAATGCGAATCTCCAATTTATATCGGAGACAGTTATATAGATGCAAAAGCGGCACAAAACGCCAATATAGATTTTGTCGGCGTGACAACTGGCACAACATCAAGGAAGAATTTAGAATCATACCCACATGTGGCAGTATTAGATAATTTAGAGGAGCTTTTAGAGATATAGTGTAATTAATAGATTTACATCTATGTTTAAGGAAAAAAATTCCTTGACTTTTTCTTATATCAGTATCTACAGCAGCAGTAACAGCATACGGAGTTTATTATAAAATACAACAATTTGTATTTTTCGCAGCATTCGGTTTAAACAACGCAATCATTCCAATTGTTTCATTTAACTATGGAATGAGAAATAAACAAAGAGTAAAAGAAGGAATATTCTACGGCATGATGTATACACTAATTATCATGGGTATAGGGTTAGCATTTTTACAAATTTTTGCACATCAAGTCGCAGGTATATTTGCATTATCTCCAGATATACAAAAATTATGCATAACTTCTATAAGAATTATAACAATAGGATATTTATTCGCCGGCGCAAACATCGCCTACCAAGGAATATTCCAAGCACTAGGATGTGGTGTCCAATCACTAATAATCTCATTACTTAGATTAATAGTAATAGCACTACCACTAGCATGGTTATTTACAAAAATACCAAACTCAGAAAATGTAATTTGGTGGGCATTCCCAATAGCAGAAGGATTCGCACTAATTGTCGCTGTATTTATAATGAAAAAAATCAATAAAGATAAAGTAAAAGAACTCGCATAATAACAGATTTAAAAATATAAGAATGTCTGTTAAATCCTCTCGCTATATAATGTATGGATTTTTGAAAAAACTTTAATTAAAATTTTAATTTTATGTCAAAACTAAAGTAGTAAGAAATTATGTGTTATTATAATAGTAGATAGATTATAAAGAGAGGTGACTTAAATGTCTATGAAAAGAGCGAATGTTGTAAGCCCTGTGCAATAATTTAGAAAACATGTTGTATAGGGCAAGTTTATAAAAACTTAATTAAAAAATTTGCGCATGTTTTCTTAAAATTATTGCTTTTAGTTTACAAAATAAATGTAGATAGGAGCAAGGGTTTATGAAATACAAAAAAGCGCAGGATGTATTACCTCAATATATGATTGAAGATTTGCAGAAATATATAGAAGGTGGTTATCTTTATATACCTAAAAAAGAAGAGAATAAAAAGTCTTGGGGAGAAAATACGAGTACTAAAGATGAATTAAATAAAAGAAATAAAGAAATTGCCAAAAAACATAAAAATGGGAAAACTATAGAAGAATTGGCTGATGAATATTATTTAACTGGATATAGTATAAGACGAATTATTAAAAAGGTAGATTTATAAGTATAGTAATTAAAAGAATATATGTAGTAAAGAAAATATATAGTAATTAAAAAATATATATTAATTGAGATAAATATATGGCTATTGCAGAGATATTGCAATAGCCTTTTTGTTATTTTTAATGCCAATAAAAAAGTGTATATTAAATTTGTAAATTGGAAATTAAATTTAATGTTTACTTTTTAGTATTTAGATGAATTATAAAATTAACATGTTTAATTCAGAAATATTTGGGTTCTTGTGCACAATGTAAAAAGGGAGTAATTTATAAATATAAGTACTTTTAAAGAAAGGGGTGCTAATATGAGTATTTTAAACGTGGAAAATATGACTCAAGGTTTTGGGGATAAAATTATTTTTAATAATGTCAATTTCAAATTAGAAAAAAATGAGCATATTGGTCTTGTAGGGGCAAATGGTGAGGGCAAAACTACTTTTTTTAAACTTATTACAAATGAGCTACTTCCCGACAGTGGCACAATTTATTGGAATAATAAAGTTAGTATTGGATATATGGATCAAAATGTTAATATAAATAATTATCCGACAGTTAGGGAATTTTTACAAAGTGCTTTTGCGGATTTATATAAAATAGAGGAGAATTTAAACGAACTTTATAATAAAATGTCGACATCTAATGATATTGAACTTGAAAAAATAACACAGAAAGTATCAACCTTACAAGGTGTGCTAGAAGATAGTGATTTTTATAGTATTGATTCAAAGATAGATGAGATTTCATACGGAATAGGAATAAATGATTTTATGTATAATAAGTCAGATGAATTGAGCGGAGGGCAAAGGAGCAAGGTTCTTTTGGCAAAGATGTTACTCGAAAAACCAGATATTTTGTTGCTTGATGAACCGACAAATCACTTAGATGAGGAAAATATAAATTGGCTAAAAAATTATCTGAAAAGCTATGAAAAATCATTTATATTGATTTCACATGATACAGAATTTATGAACGAGGTCGTAAATGTAGTTTACCATCTGGAGCATAAGAAATTCACAAGATATAATGGGGATTATAAGAAATTTCTAAAATTATATGAGCTTCACAAAGAGCAGTTAATGAGGGATTATACAAAGCAACAAAAGGAGATAAATAAACTAGAGGATTATATAAGAAAAAATAAAGTTAGGGCAGCAACAGCAGCACAGGCAAAGGCTAGAGAAAAGAAGCTTATGAAGATTGATAAAATAGAAATAAGTAAGCAAAAACCAAAGCCACATTTTGATTTTAAATTTTCTAAGCCATCCTGGAGCGTTATTTTCAAAACTAAAAATTTAGTAATAGGATATGACACACCACTCACAAAACAACTCAATTTAAAGATGGATAAAAATAAAAAAATAGCAATTATCGGTGCAAATGGAATAGGCAAGACAACTTTATTAAAAACTTTGATGAAAGTTATTAATCCAATAGAAGGGAAAGTTATGTTAGATGAGCAACATTTGGATATAGGTTATTATGAACAAGAAAATTATTATACAGAAAATGTTGTTATTGACGAGATTTCAAATGAATTTCCTAAAAATACGAAAACAGAAGTGAGGCGAATGTTGGCAAGGTGTGGATTGACAGATGAGCACATAAACAGCAAGCTTTGCAAACTTAGTGGAGGGGAACAAGCAAAGGTAAGGCTTTGTAAAGTTATCAACAACCCAAGCAATATACTATTTTTAGATGAACCGACAAATCATTTAGACGTAGATGCAAAGGAAGAATTAAAAAGAGCTCTTATAAATTATGATGGAAGTATAGTTTTAGTAAGTCATGATAGAGATTTTTACAAAGATATTGTGACTACAGTTTGGAATTGTGAAAACTGGATAATATAAAGTCTGTAAACACCATATATAGTAAAAGATAAAAAAACATCTACTATATATGGTGTTTTATTTTCAAAAAAATACAAAAAATAAATTAAAAAAGAAATTATGTGGGTATAAATCATAAATGGACATTATATAGATATAGACTTTAAGCCCAAGACAAATTTCTACACTTATTATTTCAAACTTTAAAATGTATAAAAATCTTATAAATAATTATTGTGGGCAAGATAAAAACGAAATTATAAATATAAACTAGGCGACAAAGGAGAAATTCGATGAATTATATAGAGTTAAATAACCAAGTTATAATCAGGGACGAAAATGGGAAATATCAACTTGACAAAGATAAAGAAGCTCTAAAATCGTATTTAGAGGATTACATAGAGCCAAGAATGAGAAAATTTAATAACTTAAAAGAAAGATTAGATTATTTAGTTAAAAACGATTACTACTCAAAAGAAATTATAAATATGTATGATGAGTATGTGATTGAAGTTATATATGATTTTATAAGATCGAAGAATTTTAAATTCCAATCTTATATGAGTGCGAGCAAGTTTTATCAAAATTATGCGCTTAAGAGTAATGATGGGGAAGAAATATTAGAAAGTTATGAGGATAAGGTGTTGATTGTTGCATTGACGCTTGGAGATGGGGACTCTAAACTTGCAAAAGATATTGCAGGAAAACTTATAAATCAAGAGTTTCAACCAGCGACACCGACTTTCTTAAATGCAGGTAGAGCAAGAGCAGGAAAGATGGTATCTTGCTTTTTAGTAAACATAGAGGATAGCTGTGAAGGTATATCTTATGGAGTTTCATCTGCAAACCACTTGTCTAAAATTGGCGGTGGAGTGGCGCTTAACCTGACTAGACTTAGAGCATCAGGCGAGTCTATTAAAGGAATCAAAGGAGCAGCCGGCGGGGTTATGGGTGTTGCAAAATTACTAGAGCAATCATTCAGCTATTTCAACCAAATGGGAGCGAGACAAGGCGCTGGGGCAGTTTATTTAAATGTACTTCATCCAGACTTTGAAACACTACTAGACAGTAAAAAGATAAATGCTGATGAGAAAATAAGGCTTACAACACTTTCAATCGGAGCTATAATTCCAGATAAATTTATGGAGCTTGCGGAGAAAAATGAAAATTGTTATGCATTTTATCCACATTCAATTTATCAAAAATACGGTGTTCATCTTGATGAAATAAAAATGGACGAATGGTATGACAAATTAGCACAAGATGATGAAATTGAGAAAAAGGAAATAAATCCAAGGGAACTTCTAACTAGGATTGCACAAACTCAACAAGAATCTGGATATCCATACGTTGTATTTATCGACAGTGCAAACCAACAACATACGCTAAAGGACGTGGGAATGATAAAAATGTCTAACTTGTGCTGTGAGATTTTCCAATACCAAACACCATCAGATATAAAAGGTTATGGTCAAGTCAGCGACTGGGGACAAGATATAAGTTGTAACCTTGGTTCATTAAATATAGCCAATGTTATGGATAATAAAGATATTGAAAAGACAATAGATGTAGCGATTAGAGCCTTGACATATGTTTCTGACAATACAAATATAGAAGAAGTACCTACTATTAAAAAAGGAAACGACTCATCACATTCAATCGGGCTAGGAGCGATGAATTTACATGGATATTTAGTCAGAGAAGATATAATCTATACATCAAAAGAAGGTAGAGAATTTGCCGATGTATTTTTCGCAATGATGAGATATTACGCGATAAAAACATCTATGAATATAGCAATTGAAAAAGGAGAAACATTCAACGGATTTGAAAAATCAGAATATGCAAAAGGGCCAGAAAGTGAATTATTTAAAAAATACTG
>JABLTO010116824.1_pt1 | contig 72619 bp, 68 predicted proteins | sample 7160091 | NCBI WGS metagenome assembly JABLTO01 (sample SAMN14651225, study PRJNA627086) | human gut metagenome | isolation source: feces | host: Homo sapiens
ATTATTTTTTATTTCATTTATTTTATTTTTTAATAAATTTATTTTTTCTATATTTTCTTTTTTTATATCTTCTTTTATTTTTATTTTTTCTTTTTCTATTTTTTCATTTTCATTTAATAATTTTATTTCTTTTAAATAATTATTTTTATTTTCTAATTTATTTATTTCTTCTGAATAATTATTTTTATTTTCTTCTATTTCATATTTAAAATCTTTATATTTTTCTAATTCTTGTTTTTCTGTTTCTAAATTTTCTATATTTTTTTCTATTATATTTATAGGTTTTTCTCTAGATCTTGATGTTCCAATTTCATCTAATTGTCTTCTATTAATTCTATCTATAGCTCTTTTATATGAAACATTGTCATCTCCTGTGCCTACTAAATTAGCTAACTTTTGTATTAATATATTTTGCTCTTGTTTTCCTAATTTTACCTCTTGTTGATTTACAACTATTGTTGATAAAAATAATTCTTCATCAATTTTTGTTTGTTCATAAAAAAATTCATTTCCCTTATTTTTATCAATATTAAATTGTTTAGATATATCTTCTTTATTTTGATTAAATATTTTTGGATTTTTCTTTTTAAAATCTCTAAATATTTCAAATGTTTCATTATTATCTAATTGATATTCTAATTTTCCTGAAAACTCTTCTCCTACCCATGGTGTATATTTTTCAGTATCTGATATTTCTTTTCCTTTTTTATTTTTAGAAATTCCATAAAAACTATTAATTATAAAATTTAAAAGTGTTGATTTACCGGCTTCATTTTTACCATAAATAATATTTAAATTAGGTTCAAAATTTATTTCTTTATCTTTTAATTTTCCATAATTATTTATTTTTAATTTATTTATTTTCATTTTATCCCTCTATTCTAAAGCTTCTAGTCCTACTTCAATTGCCTTTTCTATTATTTGTTTATCCTCTTCATTTAATTCTTTATTTTCCAATTTATCTAACATTTTTTTGATAAATAATCCTTTTAATGTTTTATTATTTGCCATTTTTTCTAAGTCATATGCTATTTTTGTTTTATTTTTTATTTTTATTATTCTATTATTAGATATTAATTTAATTATTTCATATGTATTTATTTCAAAATTTCTATTTCCCTTTAATATTATTTTTGCATATTCATTTTCTTTTATTTCTAACGAATTTATTTTTTCTATTAATTCTTCTTTTGCTTTTAATTCTGTTACATCTAAATTAATTTCTATAAATTCTTCTTCATCTAATGGAATAAATTCTAAATTTATTTTATTTTTATTTAATTCTCCAACTATCATTCCATGTTTTCCTAATTCATCAAAGCCTAATGAAATAGTTGAACCAGGATATACTATTCTTTGATTTTCTTCTGTGTTGTAATCAAGTTTGTGAATATGCCCCATTGCAACATAATCAAATTCTTTTTCCTTTAATGCTTTTTTTGCTATAGGATTATATTGTTTTTCTTCTGTTGTCGCACCATCAACTGTTCCATGCATAATCAAAATATTATTTTTTTCTTTATTATCTAATTTGATATCTTCTATTTTGCAACTTGTACAATAAAAATCGTTAAATCCAACACCGTAAATATTAGCATCTTCAGTTTCTATTTTTTCTATTTTTTCATTAAATATTTTGACATTAAAATTCCAATTAAATTGATTATAATATGAATTTTTTATAATTGGATCATGATTCCCTGGTGAAATAAATATTTTTGTGTCTGGTATTTCTTTAAATAAATTATTTATATATTCAATTGTTGATTTTTTTATATATTTATGTTCATATAAATCACCTGAAATAAATAAATATTTTATATTATTTTCTTTTATATATTCTATTACTTTTTTAAATACTTTTCTTTGTTCTAATCTTCGTAAATCTCCTAATCCTTCTTTATCTGATAAGTTTATAAAAGGTCCATCAAAGTGCATGTCTGCTATATGTACAAATTTCATATTTCTCTCCTATTCTGAAAATATTAAATCTTAAATATTATCTTAAATCTATTATTTTTAGATATTTTTACAAAATAAATTTTACTATATTTTTTTATTTTTAGCAATATTTTAGCAAAAATATTTTCGCATTAATTGAATTTTAAAAGCCATAGGCAAATGCCTATGGCTTTTTATTTGTATAATATTTTATTAATTATCATCTAATGGTCCAAATAATTCATCAAATTTTGCTTCTAATTCTTTTTGTAAATCATACATTTCATCTTCATTATCTTGTGGCAATATTGGCGCCTTTTCTTCAAAATTATTTAAGTCTAATGTTTGTACTGGTGCTTCTTTTTCTTGATTATTTTCTACAGAATTATTTGTATTTTCCACTTCTAGTTTTGTTTGATTATTTACTGGATCATCATCAAATAAATCATCTAATGATTCAACTTTTAAATTTTGTACTTCTTTTTCATCTTTTTCTTCTACATATGGATTATATGGGTTATATTTTCTCCATGTTCCTCTATCCTTTTCACCAATATCATTATGACTAATTTCGCACATTGCCATTTTCTTTGCCATTGGGTGTTTAAAATAGTAAAATTTATTTGCTTTTACTGGTTTTATTCCTTTTTCAAATATAATACATTGATCATTATCTAATCTTCTAAGTTCATCTGGAGTCATTAGTGCTCTTGCCATTACTTGGTCTGAAACACTTTTTCCTGTTTTCCAGTTTTGTCTATCTCTATTAATTGATATACTATCTCTTCCTATTGTTTTTTCACCTAATGCTTTGGAGAAATATTCAACTGTTTTAAATGAGTTACTTCCTAAAAATACATGTGTATCACAGTTACCCATTATTGTCTCATAAGATTTTTCATATACTGCTTCTAATTGATCTATATTTTGCAAAATTACACTAAATGATATTTTTCTACTTCTTGATGTTGAAATCTTTTTATCAAAGTCTGGTATTTTACCAATATTGGCAAACTCATCTAATATGAAGAATGTTTGCTCTTTTAGTTGTCCTCCATTTTGATCTGCATAATCATATAATTGTTGTATCATTTGTGAAAAGAATATTGTTAGTAAAAAATCATATGCAGTATGTGTATCTGAAGAAATAACGTAAACTGCTGTCTTCTTGTTTCCTATTTCTTCAAAATCTATTGTATCTGTTGATGTTAATTCTGCAATTTCTTTAGAATCAAATTTTCCTAATTTTGATTGCAAAGAACTTAATATTGATCCATATGTTTTCTCTGGTGCTATTTCTATAGATTTATAGTACATTCTAGCAGGATGATCATATGGAAGTTGACTTATTAATTCTGTGAGTAAATTACTTCCTCCATTGTTGTTGGCTGCTCTTACAAGTTCTGCACAACTTGCTAGGTTTTGCTCTTCTTCTGGTCTTGTTGCTATTAAATAATATATTAATGCTTTTAATAACATCTCTGCCATATCATCCCAATATGGATCTGATTTTCCACTTTCTGATTGTTGACCTTTTACTATTGTATTTGCTATAACATCAACATCTAATTCTGATGATATATGCATTAAAGGATTGTATCCATCACTATATTGAGGTCTAACTAAATTTAATACTTTTATTTCATATCCTTGTTGTTTTAAATATCCTGCAGTTCTATCATATAATTCACCTTTTGGATCAGTAAATACATATGACCCTAAACATTGGTATGCATTTGGTATTGAATATGATGCTGATTTACCAGATCCTGATCCGTCCTACTACCAAAACATTAACATTTCCTCTTTTATCAACTGGTAAATAATTGTTTTCTGCAAGTACAATACCTTTATTTCTATCTAATATTTTGTATTGTTCTCCTCTTTGGCTCCAATCACTTGATCCGTGTTCAATATCAGAATATTCATTTTTAGGCGCTGATCTTGCAAATCCTATAAAGAAAAATATTGCATAAAATATCGTTACTACCAATAGTGTAGAAAAGTACCCACTTGCTGCTCCACTTGTAAATACTTTTCCAAATGTTTTTAATGGGCTAGATATTGAATTTGTAAATGTTTCTATAAATATTTCAAAATCCATAGTTCCATTTACTTTTGCCATATATGAACTATATGCCATTGGCGAAACAAGTACTATGGCTATAAATATCCATAGTACTCCAAATATAATAAAGTTTTTTCTATTTCTTCTTATTGCACCTTCTATTTTGTAGTTCAATTAAATCACCTACTCTTTTGTATTATCTATCTTGTTCATTATCTTGTATCTTTGTTTCTTTATTAGGCATACCACCATTTTCTGCTTTTATAGTTACTCCTTGAGTTAATTCTGTACTTAAAATACTTCTTACTTCTTGTCCTTTAACTGCAGATGTTGCATTTTTCTTTTTATTATTCTTTTTGTCCATAACAAAGATTTGTTTCATATCAACTGGAGCAATAATGAAATTAAACATTCCCTGTTGTCCATTTGATACTTGTTGTTCAACTGCCATTGCAATTCTCCTCCCTATTTTCCATCTCTTATTTCGAATGCGAAATAAGATTTATATGGTTTCAACTTACATTTCCCTTTTACTTCATTTGTTTCTTCATCAAAATAAAGCGTTGGCTTTACTTCTTCTGTGGTTTCTGGGTCTATAATTGATATAGGTCTCTTTAAATTTGGTGTATATGTAAACTCTTTATATTGTAATTCTTGTTCTGAATATATAGTGTCAAATTTAAAAGGTGTTGGTCTTTTTGTTATTTTCACCTCATCACCTAATAAAATTCCTGTGTTAATAACTACTTTATCTTTTGCAAAAGAAAAAATAGCTAATTGATTTCCCTCTTTCTGAGGGTTATTAACGTAAAAAGTTTTTCTATTAAGATTTCCTACGAATTCTTCTGTATGATCTAATCTTTCAACAGTAAATTTTGGATAATCTTTTAAAAATTCCTTTTCTGTTTTATTAACTTGATATATTACAGTTTTTACTCCTTCTGGATCTGTTATACTAAAGTGTTTTCCTTGTATATTATCCATTTTTACACCTCACCTCTATGTTTCCTAATCCATAGCTTATCATTTGTCTTATCACTATCTTTAATTATAACTAAAAATAGTGTTTTTGTCAATAAAGTTCACATAATTATTTTGCTCTAGGATTAAATTTTGATATTTTACTAAATTCCTCAAACATCTTGTATTCTTTCTCAGTAAGACTTCTAGGAACTACTATTTTTACTTCTGCTATTAAGTCTCCTCTTGTATTATTATCTATTTTATAACCTTTTCCTGGTATTTTTATTTTTTCTCCACTTTGTATTCCTTGTGGTATGTATATTTTTGTTTCTTCATCAATTGTATCTACATTAGCTCTTGTACCTAATGCCGCTTCCCATGGGGTTAAAAGTAAGTCTGTATAAATATCATGTCCTTTTAATTTAAATTTCTTATCATCTTTAATATTAATTTTTATGTATAAATCTCCGTTTTTACCACCATTTTTGCCATTTTTTCCTTGACCTATTAATCTGATTTTTTCGCCATTTCTTATTCCTTTTGGTATTGTAAATGTATATGTTTTTATTTCTCCCTCTGGTGTTTTCAATGAGATTTGTTTTTCTCCTCCATTAAATGCTTCATATATACTTATATCTATTTGTGTATTTATATTTTCTCCTCTTATTTGGGTTTTCTTAGGATTCTTTTGAGATTTATTATCATTTACATTTCCCAAAAACATATTTACAATTGTTTCTTTCTTCTCTTTATTTGTAAATGCTTTTTGCCCTTTACCAAAATGCGAATTCCATACCCTATCATACTTTCTTTTTGATGATGGAATAGATAATATTTTATATGCTTCATTTATGTCTTTTATTTTTTCTTCTGCCAAATTATCTCCTACATTTAAATCCGGATGATATTTTTTAGCAGCAGCTCTATATGCTAATTTTATTTCATCTATTGAAACTCGGCTTGTCTCTAAGCCTAATATCTTATAATAATTCTTAAAAACCATTTCATACATCCTCCCATAAATAGGTAAAATCATTATATCATAAAATATAAAAAAATCCATAGTTTTTATGGATTTTTTTAATCTTATATAACTTTATTTCTTCTTTTATCTTTACTTTAATTATTTTTATATCTAATTATGCTTTTTATTAATCTTTTATATTCTAATTTAAAATAAGCATTAACAATATTAAAATTAAAAATATCACTAATGCTTATTTAAGCAAATTATAATCTTATTTAATTAATTTTTAAAATAACTATTTATTTTCTACTGATCTATTAGCTATTTCTATAGCCTTTTTTACAATATTACCACAATTTTTAGATGATACGTTAGCCCAACTTCCTCCATCTTGCTTAACTTGATCATATACACCTAATTCTTTAGCTATTTCCTCTCTTAAATTTTTAGATATTAATTTACTATTTCTAGACATAACATCCTCCTTGTAATCTTTTTTCAAAGATCTCATATAATTAAATAATTAGAAAAAAACTTTATTAAAAATTTAATTCTAATTATATTATTATCATTTTTTTATTATTTATTTGACATTTTTTTTACATATATATAATTTTTTAACAAAATATGATATAATAAATTGGATATTCACAAAAGGAGTTTATAATGAACGTTAAAGAGAAAAACGAAAATTTAATTACAACCAAGAACAATGAAAATGATAAAAACACTAGTATTATAGTTACATCTTCTCAAAATGATTTTATAGAAATAAAGAAGAATAAAATTAATAAAAAAGAAATTCTTTCAATTTTTAAATTATTAATTATAATTTCTATAGTTATTGTTGTTACATTATTCTTAATTTTAACTTTCTATAATATGATTAATACTAATATTATTTCTGGAGTATATATTAAAGGAATTGATGTATCTAACATGAGTAAATCTGATGCAAAGTATCAGCTAGATAATTATATAAAAGACTCTCTTCCTGAAGAAATCACTCTTAAACATGGTGATTTCGAAACAACTATGTCTTTATCTCAAATCGGAACATCTTTTGATACAAAATCTGCCACTAATGCCGCTTATGATATAGGAAGACAAGATAATATTTTAAAAAATAATTTATACATATTATCAACTATGTTTGGAAGAGTTGATATTGAGCCTAAAATTTCATTTGACAAAAAACAAATCACAAAAAATTTAGAGGATATATCAGCACAATTACCTGATACAGTTCTTCAAAGTAGTTATTATATTGAAGATTCTAATTTAATTGTAACATCAGGAAAAGAAGGAAATGTTGTTGATGTTGATGCAACTATAGAATTAATTAAAAATTCTATCTCAGATTTTTCTTCTAAAGAAAAAACAATAGAAATAGCAGTTAAAACACAACAACCAGAACCTATTGACATAGAAAAAATTTATAATGAAATACGTAAAGATCCTGTAGATGCTTCTTATACAACAGAACCTTTTACAGTGCATCCTTCAGAAAATGGGATAGACTTTAAAATATCTATTGATGAAGCAAAAAATATAATATCTTCAGAACAAAAAGAAGAATATACTATACCTTTAAAAATTATATATCCTAATGTTACTACTAATATGATTGGCACTGAAGCTTTTCCAGATTTATTATCAACATTTTCTACCAAATATGCTGCTAGCAACAAAAACAGAACAACAAATTTAATTTTAGCAGCAAACAAAATTAATGGAACAGTATTAATGCCTGGAGAAACATTCTCTTACAATAAAGTAGTTGGTGCAAGAACAATTGCAGCAGGTTACAGAGAAGCTCCTATTTATGTTAAAGGTGAAGTAGTAGATGGAGTTGGAGGAGGAATTTGCCAAATAACTTCTACATTATATAATGCAGTTGTATATGCTAACTTAGAAATAACTCAAAGAACTAACCATCAATTTGTGCCATCATATGTTACTGCAAGTAGAGACGCAACTGTTGTATATGGCTCATTAGACTTCCAATTTAAAAACAACAGAAATTATCCTATAAAATTAGTTTGCTTTGTTTCAAATGGAGTAGCAACTTTCCAAATTTTTGGATTAAGGCAAGATGACGATTGTGAAGTTCAAATAAATTCTTATGAAACAGGAAGAAGTTCAACTGCAATATATTCAGAAGCTTATAAAATATTAAAAAAAGATGGAAAAATAGTTGGTAAAGAACTATTATCTAGAGACACATATAAAAGACATTAATTGATTGCCACCGGGAACGGACCTTTTTGGCACAAAGTTACCATTAGGGACGGACCTTGGGGCAATTTACATTGTTAATGTTCCATTTGGTGTGTTATTTATTACTAATATGTCTTCTTCTCTTCCGTTTTCTGCATTTATATATACTAAAAATTCTCTGTCTTCTACCTTTCCTTTAAATTCGTAGCAAAGTATTTCTGTTTTCCATTCTGTTGGTATTATTGCCATTCCTTCACTTATTATTTCTAATTCTTTATTTAATGTTTTCTTTGCTTCTTGTTGTGTTATTTTTATATTTTGTATTTTTCTGTCTTCATGATTGTTTAAATATCCTGTTGTTTCTACTCCTAATATCTCACCATTATCTAAAGCTACTTTTACTTTTATTAAGTCTGGATATACTACCACATTATCTTGGGTATATGCATAATTAATTGTTACTATTCCTTCTTGTTTTAGATAATATGTTTCTTTCATGTTCGGAAATCCCTTATTTTCTAAATATTGTTTTCCTTTTTCGTTTGCTTCTTCTTGTGTTATTACTTCTGTGCTAACATTTCTATTTGTGTTCATATTTATAACATGACCACCTTTTTTAGATATTGTTATATTTGTGGTTTCGTCATTATTATTTGTTATTGAAAAATCATAAGATTGTATTGTTGCATTTTCCGAATACCCCAAATTTGATATTTCTTTTATATTATCTTTTCCTACAAATTCTTCTGCTTTTTGTTTTGCTTGTTCTTCACTTATGTCTTCTCCTGTTAAGCCTTTAGGTTCATTTGTTGTAATATGCTCAGAAAATGCTCCATCATATATTAAACCTGAATATTCATGGAAATTTTCTTCTAGATTACTAAAGCTTTCTTTTGATATATTATCCACTTGTTGTGCAAATGCTATATTTCCTTTTTTAGTTAATTCTCCCCATTCAAATCTTCCTGTATTTAAGTCTTCTGATAATTGATTAAGTGTATTTTCTAGTTCTACACTATATCCATGTAAATCTTTTAAATTACTTAGATCTTCTTGTGATAAACTTTCATTATATATATTTTTTCTAGATAAAGAATAGCTATAATCACTTACTTGATTCAAAAATTTTTCTGTATTTTCTAATTCTTGACTTTCTATAGGTAATCTACTTAAATAACTTTGGGCAAGGTTTGCTTCTCTCCATAAATTAGTTAAAGTTTCTGCTCCATGTTCTGGAGTAGTTGATACCAACGATTTTGCAAGATATGCTTCCACAGTTTGAACATAATCCACTAATTCGTAAAATGCCATATTGTAACTATTTTCTGATGCTTGTCTATATTCACGTTGTTTTTTGTATAAAACAATAATTAATATTGCAACTACAATCAAAAGAACACAAATAATACTTAACATATGACCTTTTTTTAATCTATTTTTCCAATCTATTAATTTATTCATAAAATCTTCCTTTCTTTAATTAGATAATACTTTTTATTTTTTAAAGTATTTTATTTTCTATAATTTTATTTACAAAATCTATGTTTTCCTATTGTTTTTACATGTGGTCTAGACCATATCCACTTATTTGTAGCTGTTTGTGGATTAAAATAATATATACATCCACCAGTTGGATCCCATCCATTTTTTGCATCTTGTGCTGCTTTATAAACTGTTGAGCCTTCTTTTATAGGTTGATTAATCTGACCATCTGAAACTGCTGTAAAAGCTCCTGGTTGATAAATTACTCCTGATATAGAATTTGGAAATTTAGAGTCTTTTACTCTATTTAAAATAACAGCACCAACAGCAACCTGTCCTTCATATGGTTCTCCTCTTGCTTCTCCATTAATAGCTCTTGCCATAAGCTGAATATCAGAAGTTCCAGATGATGCAGCATAACTAATATTTTCCGCTTCTAAAATATTTATTAAAAAGATAATTAGAAAAATACTTATAACTATAGTAAAATTCCAAAAAATTATTTTCTTCAAAATATCACCTTTTTCTTAGTTTAATTATTAATACATTTTTTGTATTATAATTAGTTTGGTTACATTTTTAAAAAATATTCCAATTTTTGAATTTTTTTTATTAATATGTTAAAATACGTTTAACATATTAACCAAATATAAAACAAAGGAGTATTTATGAAAATAATAATTTTTTATGCCTCTTATGGAGGAGGACATTTAAATGCAGCAAAATCAATTAATGAATATATTTTAGAAAATTATAAAAATGTAGATATTGAATTAATTGACTGTATGAAATATATAAACAAAACAATTGAAAAAGTAACAACTTCTGCTTATAACGAAATGGCAAAAAAAGCACCATGGGCTTGGGGAAAAATTTATGCAGATTCACAAAAAGGACCTTTAGCACATCTTTCATCAAGATCAAATAAAATTATGGCAATAAAATTACTTAAATTATTACGTGAAAAAAATGCAGATTTAATCATCTCTACACATCCTTTTGGAAGTCAAATGTGTAGTTACCTAAAAAGAAAAGGAAAAATAAATTCAAAAATAGCAACTATTATGACAGACTTCGCTCCACATGACCAATGGTTAGTTGGAAGTGATTTTACAGACTATTTTTTCGTAGCACATGACAAGATGAAACAATATTTAATAAACAAAAATATTCCTGAAAAAAAAATATTTTCAACTGGAATTCCTATTTCTACTCGCTTTACAAAAGAATATGATAAAGAAAAATTACTTAAAGAATTCAATTTACAACCTGGAAAACAAACAATTTTATTCTTTGGCGGAGGAGAATACGGATTAGGAAAATCAAAAACTTTTAATATTTTTGAAAATTTAATACAATCTAACGAAAATATGCAAATAATTGCCATTTCAGGCAAAAATCCTGAAATGAAAAAAGAATTTGAAAATATCATAGAAAAATATAACAAATCCAACTGTGTTAAACTATTATCTTACACAAATAAAGTACCTGAATTAATGAGCATATCTGACTTAGTAGTTACTAAACCTGGTGGATTAACAACATCTGAAAGTCTAGCCTCTCACTTACCTATGATAATAATTAATCCTATTCCAGGACAAGAAAAAGAAAACGCAGAATTTTTAGAAAATCATGGAATTGCTGTTTGGATAAAAAACAGTAATGAAAGCAAAATGATTTTTGAACTTTTACTTTCAAACAAAGAAAAATTAGAAGATATGAAAAAAAATACTAGCATATTAGCAAAACCATTCTCAACAGCTGAAATCTGTAAAATTTTATTAGATCATTAAAATAAAAAGCACAACTACAATTAGTACCTTAATATTTTGAATTAAAACTTTCGAGGTTTTACGGGTTATCCGTAAGCTAGCGCTACTCAAGCTTTTAATTCAAAATATTAAGGTACTAGTTGTATAAAATATATAACATAAATTAAAACACCTCATATAATAAAACGAGGTGTTTTTATGTGTCCAAATAACTTATCTAGTTCAAATTTAATCGGTTTATCAAGTTCCCTTGCAATCCTTATTGGAGAAGAACTTTCAATAGACGAACTATCCGTCTTAGCAGCTTTTTTCACTTCTTTTGCTGACAATCTAGCAATAATTGCTACCAAACGAACTATGGAAGAAAACATAAAAAATCAAAATGAAAATTGTTAATATTTCTTTAAACTTCTCTTCTTCCCTCTAAAGCTTTTGTTAATGTGATTTCATCTGTATATTCCAAATCTCCACCAACTGGTATTCCATGTGCAATTCTTGTTACTTTAATTCCTAAAGGTTTAATTAATTTTGATATATACATTGCAGTTGCCTCTCCTTCTACCCTTGGATTTGTAGCTAAAATAACTTCTTTAACTTGTCCATCCATCAATCTAGCTAAAAGTTCTTTTATCTTTATGTCGTCAGGTCCAACACCATTCATAGGCGAAATAGATCCATGTAAAACGTGATATACGCCTTTAAATTCATGTGTTTTTTCCATTGCAATAATATCTCTAACATCTTCAACTACACATATTTGACTTATATCTCTTTTAGGATTGCCACAAATAAAACATGGGTCTGTATCAGATATGTTATAACATTTACTACAATATTTTAAATTCTTTTTTGCATTTAATATAGAAGATACAAATTCATTTGTTTCTTCTTCTGTTGAGTTTAACATATAAAAGGCTAATCTTGCTGCTGTTTTATGCCCTATACTTGGTAAACGTTCAAAACTCTCTATTAATTTTTCTATTGATGGTGAATATAATGACATTTAAACTTCCTCCATTAAATATTTCTTTTATATACTAAAGGGATTTTAAGGAACACCCTTAAAATCCGCCTAGTCCTGGTATATTATATTTTCCAAGTTGATCTGCTTGTGCTGAATCAACTTTTCTTAATGCTTCATTTACACATGTCAAAATTAAATCTTCTAACATTTCAACATCTTCTGGGTCAACTACATCTGGTTTTATTTTTATTTCTTTAATTGTTTTTTCTCCAGATACTTTTACTGTAATTGCTCCTCCACCTGCTGATGCATCAAATTCTTTACTTGCTAATTCTGCTTGAGATTTTTCCATATCTGCTTGCATTTTTTTGGCTTCTTTCATTAAATTATTTATATTCATTCCGCCAAATCCTCCCATTCCTCCTGGGAATCCTCCTCTTTTACCCATAATATAATTCCTCCTTAATTTTATTCTATAATATTAAATGGTATATTTGATTCATTTGCTAAATTTTTTAAATCATCCTCATTGTTAGGCTTATTAATTTGTTGTTCTTGAGTTATATATTTTATTTGCATTTCTTTTCCACAAGCCATAGATACTAAGTTAGATATTTCTCTTATGTTTTCCTGTTTTTCTAATACTGTTCTTCCAAATGGTGTCATTCCTCTTGGAAATTCTATACCAACTGTCATATCATTTAATTCTACTGCTTTAGTGTTAATTAAATTTGTATATAAAACTATTTTTCCATTTTGTTTTAAATTACTTACTATTTGAGGCCAATATTCTTCTGATTTAGTAGAAAATTTTTGTGTAACTTTAGGTTTTTGTACAGAATTGCTTGTTCCTTGTGATGCCGCCTTCCTAGTTTGATTTACAGTATTATTTACAGTTGGATTTATAGGTGCATTTTGCACATAATTTACATTACTGTTTTGAGAAACAATTCCTTTTCCAGATCTAAGATATTTTTCTATTTTCTCTACTCTTTCTTCTATATTTCCACTAACCTCTGCTTTTTTATTACACAATTTTATTATTCCAGCTTGAAACATAATTGCTTTTTGAGTAGACCATTTTATGCTATTTTCTAATTCTGACAATTCATATACTAAATCAATTAATCTTTCCTTTGAAATTTTATCACATAATTTTTTTATATCTTCTATCTCATCTTTACTATATAGTTCCAAATTATTTGAAGCTTTATAAACTAAAATATCTTTAATATATTTAATAAGTTCCCAAAGCAAATTTACTATATCTTTTCCCTCTTCTAACACTGTATCTACATTTTTAAGTGCTTCATCTACATTATAGTCTATGATAGCATTTGTAATATTATGTACATATGTTATTTTAGGAATTCCTACTAAATCCTTTATTTTATCTTCATCAATTTTGTTTTCGCCATCTTGAACACATCTTTCTAAAATTGATAACGCATCTCTCATTGCTCCTTCTGAAAGAACAGCTATAATTTTTAATGCTTCTTCAGATATTTGTATTTGACTTTCATCACAAACAATTTTTAATCTCTTTATTATATTTTCATTTGATATTCTTTTAAAATCAAATCTTTGACATCTAGAAAGAATAGTCGCTGGTAGTTTTTGAGGTTCTGTTGTAGCCAAAATAAATTTAACATGTTCTGGTGGTTCTTCCAATGTTTTTAACAAAGCATTAAAAGCTCCTGTTGATAACATGTGAACCTCATCTATAATATATACTCTATATTTTGCTTTTGTTGGTAAAAAATTTACTTCTTCACGTATACTTCTAATATCTTCTACACTATTATTAGAAGCTGCATCCATCTCTACAATGTCTGTTAGTGATCCATTAATAGCTCCCTTACAAATTTCACATTCATTACATGGCTCACCATCTTTAGGGTTTAAACAGTTTATTGACCTTGCTAAAACTTTAGCAGCTGATGTTTTCCCTGTTCCTCTACTTCCATTAAATAAATAAGCGTGTCCAACTCTATTTGCTACAATTTGATTTCTTAAAGTTCTTGTAATATGCTCTTGTCCAACAATTTCACTAAAAGTTAATGGTCTGAATTTTCTATAAAGAGCTGTGTACCCCATATTCCTCACATCCTTTATATATGACATAATTTAAGTTTTCTATGCAATATAAAATGGCTGTTCCTAATCTCTCTATGGAAAGTATCCACATAAAGATTACTACTTATTGCTGCTTCCTTCCGGACCTGACAAGATTCATAGGTCTTTATTGGATTCTCTCCATACAAAGATTAAGTACATACCATTTGTATTATATAATGAAATATTCATTTAATCAAGCGAACACACAATAATTTTTAATTTTTTAGTCTCTTAAAAATTATATTACTTAAATCTGTAATTTCTGTTGATGTTGTTCCCTCTTCTACAACATTTCCCACTGGAAAATCTAATTCAATATTAGCTTTATATTGTTTTCCAGATTCAACATCTATTATTACATCAAAATTCACTTTAGATTTTAAATCATCTTGATTTATATTAGTATTTTTCAATAAATTATTAAAATGTATTTCTTCTTCATTTGATAAATATTCTGCAATTTTACAATTAGAATATCTAAAAGCTATAACTCCACCTTGATTTGCAATTTTTAATTGTTGAATATTAGAATCCATATCTCCTGTATATTCTATTTTATCAATTTTATTTTCTTCGTTACAATTAAATATTGAATTTTCAGAAGGACTAGGCTTAAATAATTTAGCTTCGCCTTTTTCCACTTCTTTTGTAATATTAAAATTTTCTATTTTTATAGTTTTTATTGCCTCTTCTTTTTTATTTTTCTTATTTTTTTCTATGTATAAAAACACATCATTATTTTGGTTAACATCAAATGCCCATTTATTCTCTAGATTCTCTTTATCAATTCCCTCTGATGAACTTATTACAGTTATTTTAGACAAACGAAATGGCATATTCGTTTCTCCCTCAACATTATATTTTAAACAAATCATTCCTAAAGTAAATAATATAATAACAATAATAGTAAAAATCATACATATATGAAAATATTTTTTATTTACTATTTTCTTTAATGTTTCTTTCATAAATTCCTCCATTATTTATTTTTATATTTATTATTTTTTCTGTTTTTTTATTTTTCTCAACATTTTAAAGAAATCCTTTAATATCTTTTCACAGTCTTCTTGCATAATTCCTTTTTCTACTTCTACTTTATGGTTGAATTTATAATCTTCAAATAAATTTAATACTGAACCTGCTGCTCCTGTTTTCTCGTCACAAGTTCCTATATATACTTTTTTTATTCTTGAATTTATTATTGCACCTGCACACATAGAACATGGTTCTAATGTCACATACATTTCGCAGTCTAATAATCTCCAACTTTCTAATTTTTTACTTGCTTTTTGTATTGCTAAAATCTCTGCGTGTTTTGTCGTATCAAATTTTGTTTCTTTTAGATTATGCGCTTTTGCAATTACTTCTCCATTTTTTACTATAACTGCCCCTACTGGAATTTCTAATTTATCATAAGCTTTTTTAGCTTCTTTTAATGCTATCTGCATAAACTCATTTTTCATATTTTTCTTTGTTTTTTCCTTTTTTATTTTTTATTCACAAATTTTGTCTAATTTATGGTGTGCCTAGAGGGACTCGAACCCCCATCTATCGCTTAGGAGGCGATTACTCTATCCTGCTGAGCTATAGGCACATATTGTTAGTTTTCCAACTATTTTATTATAGTTTCAATATTCATATATTACACTATTATGTATGTTTTGTCAATTCATTTTGATAGTCTCTATTATTTGATTTTACTGGATTTAGCAATAAAAATAGAACTTCTTCTATATTGACAACCATCTTTGAAAATGGTAACATTATATAATGAAAATATTAAAAAAGAGGAACAACAATGTCAAAAAATAATTTAATACAAGAGACAAAAAATAAATCAAATGTGTCAGAAACAATAGAAAAAACAAATGAAAGTCCAGAAAAATTAAATAAGTCAAAAACACATGGAAAAAGAAGTAAAAAGAAGAAGAAAACACTGAAGCAAAAATTAACAATTTTACTAACAGTATTAATTTCAATAATTTTATTATTTGTAATTTTTGTTTTTCTATTTTTCAAGACTTCTCTTTTTCAGAAATATAAAGAATTATGGGTTGTAACTGCAATGTCAACAATGAATCATCAATATTTAGCAAGATGGTTTTTATCAGATGAAGAAATAGAGGAAATTTTAAAAAGATTAGAAGTTCAAAATAATGAAAATTCCAATTCTAATGATATTTCAATTAATGAAAATGTTACCGAAACAGAAAAAGGAATATCTGTAGAAAAAATCACTGGGAAAAATTATATAGGATTCGTAATGACTATTCCAGATCCTTCAAAAGTAAAATTAGTTGATGGAAGGCTTTCTTCTAGAGGGTCTAAATTAAGTGAAATTGTAAAGAAAAATAATGCAATTGGTGGAATTAATGCTGGTGGATTTACAGATGAAAACGGTGTGGGTTCTGGTAATTCTTTATGCAGAGCAACTATTATAAATAAAAAAATGCAATATGGTAATAAATCATCTAGATATAGTTTAATTGGTTTAACTTCTGATTCAAAATTAGTGCTAGGAAAATACAATTATCAAGAAGCAATGGCACAAGGTATAGAATCAGCTATAGAATTTGGACCTTATTTAATTGTTAATGGAAAAAATCAAATAACAAATGCAAACTCAGGAGGAATTCATCCAAGAACAGCAATTGGTCAAAAACAAGATGGAACAATAATTTTTGTTGTTATAGATGGAAGACAAGTAGGCTACAGTATAGGTACTAACTTATTAGAACTTCAAAATATTTTTAATAAGTATGATGCTTATAATGCCGCAAATTTAGATGGAGGTTCTTCATCTACAATGTATTATAACAATAAATTAACTAATAAACCTTCAACTCCTGCTGGTCAAAGATATCTTCCTAATGCATTTATTGTTAAAAAATAATTTTAAGAAGGTGATAAAATGCAAAGAATATTAAGTCATATGAGAAAAGCAATAGAAAAATATAATATGATAGAAGAAAATGATAAAATAGCTATATGCCTTTCTGGTGGGAAAGATTCAATTACAATGCTACATGCATTTAAAGCTTTACAAAGATTCTACCCTAAAAAATTTGATATTATAGCAATTAGTATAGATCCTGGATTTGAATTTTTTGATACGGACTTTTTACAAAATATGTGTAACAAACTAGAAATTCCTTTATTTATAGAAAAAAGTAATGCAAAAGAAATTGTTTTTGATATTAGAAAAGAAAAAAATCCTTGTTCTCTTTGCGCTAACTTACGTAGAGGAATTATTAATTCAATAGCTATTCGTGAAGGATGTAATAAAATAGCATTAGGTCATAATGAAGATGATGTTCTAGAAACTTTTTTATTAAACTTATTTTATACTGGAAGTATTAATACCTTCTCTCCTGTAAGTTACATGGATCGTTCTAAAATAACTTTAATTAGACCTTTAATATATACATCTGAAAAAGACACAAGAAAATTTGTAAGAAAAAATAATTTAGAAGTAATGCCAAAGGTTTGCCCTATGGATGGCACTTCTAAAAGAGAAGATATGAAACAATTAATTTTTACTCTTACCAAAAGTATTCCTATGATAAGAGCAAATTTATTTGGTGCAATTCAAAGAAATTTAGATGGATGGAAATAGACTTATAAAAAACTTGAATATAAAAAAATTAGCAAATGTTTTTGCTAATTTTTTTATATACTATTTTTTATTGTCAAAAAGGTCCGTCCCCAATGGCAATTTTATTTTACTATGTTAGTCATTGCATTTTTTAAATCTTCTAATTTTTTACTTGCATCTTCATCGCTACTACCTTTAACTCCCATATATAATTTTATCTTAGGTTCTGTTCCAGAAGGTCTTACACAACACCAACTATTATCTTCTAATTCATAATATAGAACATTAGATTTTGGAAGTCCTGTTTTTGTTACTTCTCCTGTTTGCATGTTTTTAACAATATCTTTATCTATATCTTTAAATGTTAATACTTTATAATCACCTATTTTTTCTATATCTGTGTTTCTCATATTTGTCATCATATCTTTTATTTTTTGTGCTCCTTCTGCACCTTCCATAACTATAGATACTTGAGTCTCTTTATAGTAACCATATTTTTCATAGATGTCATTCATTGCATCCCATAATGTTTTTCCTTTTGATTTATAATAACATGCTGCTTCGCATAAAGCCATAACTGCTGCTATTCCATCTTTGTCTCTTGCATAATCTCCAATTAAGCAACCATAACTTTCTTCAAATCCAAATACATATGTTTTGTCTTTGTTTTCTTCCGCCTTTTTCATAACTGCACCTATATTTTTAAATCCTGTCAATACTTCTATACACTCTAAATTATAATATTTCGCTATGGCTTTTGCTAATTCTGAAGATACAATTGTTGTTACAAACATTCCATCATCAGGTAAAATTCCTTTTTCTTTCATTTGTGAAATTCTATATTCAGCAATTAATAAAGCTGACATATTACCTGTATATTCCATATATTTTCCAGTTTTTGTATCTTTTGCAAATATTCCTAATCTGTCTGCATCAGGATCTGTTGCTAAAACTACATCACTATCTACTTTTTGTGCTAATTCTAATGCTAATTTAAAAGCTTTTTTATCTTCTGGATTTGGATAATCTACAGTTGGGAAGTTTCCATCTGGATCTTTTTGTTCTGGAACCACATATACATTTTGTAATCCTATTTCATTTAAAAGTCTTTCTGCTACAGTGTTTCCTGTTCCATGTAAAGGTGTATATACAACTTTTAAATCTTTTCCTTGTTCTTTAACAATCTCTGGATTTAAAACTTTGCTTTTTAATACACTTAAATATTTTTCATCCATTTCTGTTCCAATAATATTAAATAATCCTGATCTTTTAGCTTCTTCTTCAGATATTTCTTTTATTTCATTATAATTTTCAACTGCTCTTACTTTTCCAATAATATCTTTATCTCTTGGACTAACTATTTGAGAACCATCATCCCAATACACTTTATATCCATTATATTTAGGTGGATTATGGCTTGCTGTTATCATAACTCCAGCTGTACACCCTAAATTTCTTACAGCAAAAGATAATTCTGGAACTGGTCTTAAATTTTCAAATAAATATGTTTTTATTCCATTAGCATTTAAAATCAATGCTGTTTGTAAACTAAATTCTTTTGACATTCTTCTAGAATCATAGCTTATTGCAACACCTTTATTTTGAGTTCCTTGTTCTATTATGTAATTTGCTAATCCTTGTGTTGCTTTTCCTACTGTGTATTTATTCATTCTATTTGTTCCTGCTCCTATTACTCCACGAAGCCCTGCTGTACCAAATTCTAATTCTTTGTAAAATCTGTCTTCTATTTCCTTTGTATCATCTTTTATTTCTAGTAATTCTTTTTTTGTTTGTTCATCAAATTCTGGACTTTCACACCATTTTTTATATTCTTCTAAATAATTCATATAATTACTTCCTTTCTTATTAATATAAATTATAATATTTTTCATATAATTCTCTTGCTGTTTTCGGACAGTCGACACCTGCTTTGTCAGCATTTTTTACTGGAGCAAACTCTTCTTCTCTTTTTACTCTTAAAACTGCCATTTCGTCAACTTCTCCAAAAGCATCAAATAGAAAAGCTTCAAATTTATATGCATTAGGTGAATCTGGTTCTATTATTTTTCCATCTTTATCTAAATAATTTGCTTTTTTATATGCTACATGATATGGAAGTGGATTTGCTCCCATTCTTTCTATAGCTTCTATACTAAATAGGTTGCATAAAATGTGAGATTCTCCATATAATAATTCCCCATTTTCATCTGTAGCTTCAGCCATTTCATCTGTTATTTCAGAATATTCTATAACATTTGGTTTTCCATTTCTTTTGCAGAAAACTCCTACTTTTTCATGAGGATTTGCTTTTACTACAGATTTGCAAGCAACTGTTACTTTTTTATCTATAGCAATTCCCATAAGTACAGGGTCTACCATTTTTACTAAACAATTATCAACCCCTCCAATAAACACCCAGTTTATTCCCATATGTTGCATTTTTTTAGTCATTCCACTTTTTACAAGTGATTCATATATTCCACCATGTCCATCAGCAGCTAATTTTATTAATCCTTCTTCATTAACTAATATTTTTCCTTCTGTATCTACCATTGGCAATTCACCTTGTATAAAAAAGAAAATATTTTGATCTTTTTTATATCCAAAGTATTTATGTTTTTCAAAAAATTCTATTGTTGCTTGGTTATTTTCCTTGCTTGTCATTATAAACCATGGAATTGTAACTCCATATTTTTTTCCTTCTTCTTTTAGACTATCACATAATAATTCAAATAATGATTTGTGTGAATCTAATCCAATATCATATGTTCCTTTAGGTCCGTTATGACCTAATCTTGTTCCTTGACCTCCAGCCATTGTTACTGCTGCAAGTTTTCCTTCTTTTATTGCTCTTTTTCCTAAATCTTCATAGTATTTATATTTGTCATTTAATTTATATTTATCTAAATAATCTATTGGTGTTATCTCATCTTTTTCATTTTTTTCTTCTTTATTAGCATTTTGATATAAACTTTTTATTAATGCAAAATCTATATTTTCTATTTGTTCAATTAATTGCTTTTTATGTTTTTCATCAAGTTTATCATAATGATTTAAAAGATGTTCTTGACCATATTTTTTTAATATATCCCCTATCTCCTCTATTTTTTTATCCATATTGATTCTTCCTCTCTATATATTATAAAAATAATATTTACTCGTTAAAACAAATATAATACAGATATCCAATTTTATCTGTATTATATTTATATATCATTTTAAATAATTTATCAATACTTTACTAATTTTTTATAAACTTTTTTCTCCAGCTGTTCCTATTACATTATTATATTTTTGTGCTATATCAACTAGATATTCATCAACCCTTCCAACATCATAGCAATCTATTATTTTTGTTTGATTATATCCCTTTGTATATTCATTTATTTTCTCATTTGTTTTTTCTATATATTCATTACTACCCTTTATAAAAATTTCTATATTCTTTTCTTCATTTATATATTTTTTTAATTTGCTAAATTTATCTTCATCATCGTTTTTCCAATCAAGGTTTAATATTTTTTGTTTCTTGTCTTCTTTTAAGTTTATTTTTAATGTTAGTGTTTTTACTGTGTTTTCTAAGTTATTTTCTGTTAAAATAATTACTTTCTTTTCTTCTTCCAACTTTTTACTTATATATGGTAAGCTTATCATTTCAAAGTGATAATCACTTACATAAAAAACACAACTTTTCTCTTTTGTACTTTGATTTTTATTCATTAAAAATCCATCCTTTCAATTCTTATTACGGAAAACTGTTTTTCCGTTCTTTGCTTACTGGTAAATTTTACCATTTCTTTACAAATATGTCAATATTATTTCAAAAGAATCGTTCGACTTTTTTTGCAAAAAGTATAAAATCTTCAAATTTGTTAATAATTATATTAAATGAATTTTTTAGAAAAAAAGTTTTTTGGAGGTAACTTATGAAAAAAATATTAAATGTTCTTAAAAATCCCAAGGTAAAAATGGTAATAATTTTAACTTTTTTACTATTTATATATACAAGTATATGTGCAATATCTTACGCACAAAATATTTCTACAGATATAGCAAGCAGTGTATTTAGATTACATGTTATAGCTAATAGTGACAGTAAAGAAGATCAAGATTTAAAATATAAAGTACGTGATAATTTATTAAAATATATGAATAAAATATGTAAAAATTGTACATCAAAAGAAGATGCTATTTCTTTAGTTGAAAAAAACAAAGATATTTTTAAACAAATTGCTTTAGATACTATAAGTAATGAAGGCTTTTCTTATGATGTTAATATTAATATTGGTAATTTCGAATTTCCAACAAAAAATTATGGTGATATTTCCTTACCTGCTGGATTATATGATGCTTTACGTGTAGAAATAGGTGAAGCTAAAGGTCAAAATTGGTGGTGTGTAATGTTTCCTCCTTTATGCTTTGTTGATATCTCTTCTGGAGTTGTTCCAGAAGAATCAAAAGAAGTATTACAAGATAATTTAACAGAAGAAGAATTTGCATTAATTTCCGATAAGTCTTCTGATGAAATACAATTTAAATTTAAGCTATTAGAATTTTTTAATAATAATGATTTAATAACTGCTAAAAAGTAATTAAATATTATTTAACTATTAACTACATTAATTTAATAAAATTAATGTAATAAATAACAAAGATATATATTTAAAAAATTTCGTTCTCCAAGGCGTTTGAGATTTGCAAATATTCAAATCATAGATACACACTATAAATATAAAAATGAATAAATAATCAGGTCGAACTCAATTTTTAAATATATATCTTTGTTATTCTTATTTTTTATATAATTATTTATATAATCATAGAAACAAAATTTTAAACGCAAAAACAGTTGCAATACTTGAAAACTTATGTTATATTTTATTTGTAATAGAGTGTATTAAATAACACTCTATTTTAAAATTGTATAATAAAAAAGAATATATTATTGGGGGTAATTTTATTGGAAAAATTAGTAGTTACAGGTCCTACTTCATTAAAAGGTGAAGTTTCGATAGGTGGAGCAAAAAACGCAGCAGTTGCAATATTACCTGCTACTCTTTTAATAGATGGTGTTTGTACAATAGAAAATTTACCAAATATAAGTGATATAAAAATCTCTTGTGAAATACTAGAACAACTAGGTGCAAAAATAACTTGGAAAGATAAACATACAATTACTATTGATACAAGAAATATTAACACAACAAAAGCACCTTTAGATTTAACAAGTAAATTTAGAGCTTCTTATTATATTATTGGTGCTATGCTTGGTAGAATGGGAGAAATTGAAGTTGGAATGCCAGGCGGATGTAAATTAGGAGCAAGGCCTATTGACCAACATATAAAAGGTTTTGAATTATTAGGTGCAGATGTAACAGTAGAAAAAGGTACTATTTATGCAAAAGCTAATTCTCTAACTGGAACTTCTGTTTATATGGATATTGTATCTGTAGGAGCAACTATAAATGTAATGTTATCAGCAGTACTTGCAAAAGGCACTACTGTTATTGATAATGCTGCAAAAGAACCTCATATTGTTGACGTTGCAAACTTCTTAAATACTATGGGGGCAGATATTCGTGGAGCTGGTACTGATGTTATAAAAATTAATGGTGTTGAAAAATTACAAGGAAATGCTACATATTCTGTAGTTCCAGATCAAATAGAAGCTGGTACATTTATGCTTGCAGCAGTTGCAACACAAGGTGATATAACTTTAAAAAATTGTATAACTAAACACTTAGAGTCAATTACAGCTAAAATTGTTGAAGTTGGTGGAAATGTTGAAGATTACGGTGACAGCATAAGAATATGGTGTGATAAAAGACCTAATAAAGCAAATATTAAAACTTTACCTTATCCAGGTTTTCCTACTGATTTACAACCTCAAATGGGTGTTGTTTTATCTTTAGCTAATGGAACTAGTGTTATTAACGAAAGTATATGGGACTCAAGATTTCAATATACTGCAGAATTAAATAAAATGGGAGCTAAAATAACGGCTCAAGGAAAAACAGCCTTTTTTGAAGGTGTAGAAAAACTATATGGTGCGCCTGTATATTCAACAGACCTAAGAGCTGGTGCAGCTTTAGTTATTGCTGGTACTGTAGCAAATGGAGTTACTGAAATATACAATCTAGAACATATTGATAGAGGATATGAAAATATAGAAGAAAAATTCAGAAAAATCGGTGCTAATATAAAAAGAGTAAAAGAATAATACACAAGAAAGAAGAAAAAAACATATGTTGAACTTTTGTAGTTTATATAGTGGCAGTAGTGGAAATAGTCTACTTGTAGAAACAGAAAATACTAAATTATTAGTTGATGCAGGTGTAAGTAGTAGAAAAATTGAAAATGCTTTAAATGATATTAATATAGAGCCATCATCAATTGATGCAATCTTAATCACACATGAACACTCAGACCATGTTCAAGGTTTGGGTACTTTTTCTAAAAAATTTGATTTACCTGTTTTTGTTAATCAAGAAACTCTTGACGCAATGCCTAAACAAAGAGACAAAATTGCTGATAAAAATATTAATAAATTTAATATAAGAGATACTTTTGATATTGGAGACCTAAAAATACATCCTTTTTCAATCCCTCATGATGCTGCAAATCCTTGCGGATTTAATATTTTTAAAGATAATAAAAAATTAAGCATAGCAACTGATATTGGAAACATGACACTTGATGTATTAAAATGTTTAGAAGAAAGTGAATTTATATTATTAGAATCTAACTATGATTTAGAAGTTCTAAAACATTCACCTTATCCATATAACTTAAAACGTAGAATTGCAGGCCCACATGGTCATTTATCTAATGAACTTGCAGGAAAAACAATATCTCATTTATTAAAATCAGGATTAAAAAATGCAATGCTTGGACATTTAAGCAAAGAAAGTAATTTTCCAGAACTAGCTTATCAAACAGTAGTAGATGAATTAATTTATAATAATTATGACGAAAATTCTATATCTCTTAGTGTAGCTTCTAGAGATGAACATAGCAAAATAATACAAATATAATCTTTAATATTATTTCCCAATTTAATTATATTTAAATTGGGATTTTATATAATTAATTCAAATAAATTAATATATATAGGAGTGAATTTATATGCTAAATATAAATATAATATGTGTTGGAAAAATAAAGGAAAAATATTTACAAGATGCAATTAATGAATATTCAAAAAGATTATCTAAATATTGCAAATTAAATATTACTGAATTACCAGATGAAAAAATACCTGATAAAGTAAATAATTCTTTGTCTGAACAAATAAAAGAAAAAGAATGTAATAAAATATTAGAACATATAAAAAAAGATAGTTATGTTATCGCTTTAAATGTAGCAGAAAAACAACTTTCTTCAGAAGATTTTTCTAAAAAAATCGAAGATATTTCTATGATAAATAGTAATATTACTTTTATAATTGGTGGTTCTTTAGGTTTAACTAAAAAACTTTTAGATAGTTGTAATTTTAAACTTTCTTTTTCAAAAATGACATTTCCACATCAGTTATTTAGAGTTTTTCTTTTAGAGCAAATTTATAGAGCTTTTAAAATATCTAATGGTGAAAATTATCATAAATAATATATTTAAAAATATGTAGAGAAAATAGAAAAAAGATAAAAGACATAATAGGGGCAAAATAGACTAATCTTAATAAAACCTTGGAGATTTTATCTATTTTCTCTACAAGATTAATAACTTAAATCATTTAATTTTGTTTGTTTTTATTCAATTCTATTTCTAATTCTTTTGAAAATTTTTTGATTATAATTTTTTTAACGATCAAAAATATTGAAATAAATAATAATAGTTGTCTAATCATAATTTGTCCTTTTTAAAATTTTTCTTATTATAACCTGATTGTAAAAAAATGTCAACAAAAACTTTATGACATAATTCGACAAACAACTACGCTTGTAACAATTCCTATAAAATCTCCTATTAAAGCTGCTACTAAAATAAATCTTGTTTTTTTGGCTTTTATACAACTTGTATAAATTGCTATTGTGTACAATGTTGTTTCTGTTGACCCCATAATTACAGAAGCCATGGTGCCGATTATACTATCAACTCCACAATTTTTCATTATATCAGTTGCAACAGCTATAGAACTACTTCCTGAAATAGGTCTAAGCATAGCAAGTGGCATTAACTCACTTGGAAAATTTACTGCATTTAAAATTGGTGACATTAATTTTATAATAATATCTAAAATCCCAGAACTTCTTAATGCTCCTATTGCGACAAATAACCCTATTAATGTAGGAAATATTCCTATTGTTATTTCTAATCCCTCTTTTGCTCCATCTATAAATGTATCAAAAACTTTATTTTTTTCTTTTAATCCATATATAACAATTAATAAAATAACCATTGGCATTGCTATATTAGATATAAAATTTATTGTTTTCATTATAATTTCTCCTTTTTAGTAACTTTAATAATAACTTTTGTAGCTAATATTGCAGCTACTGCTGCACATATTGTTGCTATCCATGTTGGAAAAACAACTGATGTTGGATTACTTGAACCTAATGAGTTTCTAATAGCAATCACTGTTGTAGGAATTATTTGTATAGATGCCGTATTTATAACAATAAACATCATCATACTATCTGATAAAACGTCCTTTTTATTATTTTCCTTTTGCATAGATCTCATAGCCTTTAAGCCTAAAGGAGTGGCAGCATTACCAAGTCCTAAAATATTTGCAACCATATTCATAGATATTTCTTTTTTTATTTTTTCATTATTTTTAATTTCTGGAAATAAAATTTTTATAATAGGATTTAATAATTTCATTAATCTATCAATAACACTAGTTTTACTAGCAACTTGCATTACACCATTCCATAAACAAATCGTTCCTAATAAACTTAAAGTTAAATTAATTGCATCTTCAGTACTTTTAAAAATTGATGAATTTAAATTTTCTAAATTTCCTGAAAAAATTGCATATGAAAATGATATTATTATAAAAATTGGCCAAACTATATTTAACATACTTATCACCTAAATAATATTATTCTTGAACAAATTTTTTATTACAATATAATTGACCAGCTATTTTATTTATGATATATTATCATTGTAAGGATTGTAAAAAACTTTTAAGGAGGAAAATTATGAAATCTACTGGGATTATTAGAAGAGTCGATGAACTAGGAAGAGTTGTAATACCTATAGAATTAAGAAATCAATTTAACATTGTTGAAAAAGATCCTATTGAAATATATGTTGATGGTTCTTCAATAATATTAAAAAAATTTGAACCTAATTGTATTTTCTGCGGAAATACTAAAGACTTGCATGAATTTAATGACAAACTAATATGTAATGAATGTTCAAAAAAAATAGGCAATTTAAATTCAAAAAAATAAAAAATAAAAATAATAAAATATAATTTAAATAGATATATTTTATTATTTTTATTTTTTTATTTATATTTATTATTTATATGAATTTTTTATATATTTCATTTTTATTTACATTTTTATCTTTGGCTATTTTTTTTATTATTTCTTTTTTAGTTAATCCTTGTTCTTCATATAATTTATAATGTTCTTCTAAAGTTAAACCTTCAAATTTATTTTCAGTTTGTACATTATTATTTTTTTCTATAATTAATACAATTTCTCCTTTTATATTTTCAGTTTGCTCTATTAAACTATTAACATCTCCCCTAATAAATTCCTCATGTATTTTTGTTAACTCTCTAGCTAGTACTACTTTTCTATTTTCTAATATATTTTTTAAATCGTTTAAAGTTGTTTTAATTTTATGCGGAGCTTCATACAAAATTATAGTTTTATTTGCATTTTTTATTTCTTCTAATTTTGCATTTCTATTTTTCTTGTTTAATGGTAAAAAACCTAAAAATTCAAATTCTTTAGTATCTATTCCAGAACATATCAAGGCATTTATCATAGCACATGCTCCTGGTATAGAAATCACTTTTATATTTTCGTCAATACATTTTTTTATAACAACCTCACCCGGATCAGATATTCCAGGCGTACCCGCATCAGAAATAACTGCAATATTTTTACCACTTTTTAGCTCGTTTATCAAAATATCTGTCTTAACATCTTCATTATGTCTATGGTAACTAATTAATGGTTTAGAAATATCCAAATGATTTAATAATTTTAAAGAATGCCTAGTATCCTCTGCAGCTATTAAATCAACACTTTTCAAGACATTAATAGCCCTTAAAGTAATATCATCTAAATTTCCAATTGGAGTAGCAACAACATATAAAACTCCAAATTCACTTTCTCCCATAACTTTCTCCTTCTATTGCCATCGGTTCCGGGTTTAAATTGCAAATTGTCTCCGTTTTTTGGGCAATGTTATATTTTTTTGTTATATATTTTCTTTATTTCTTCTGTATATTCACCATTTTCATCATATATATATAAATTATTTTCCAATTTTAAAAATGGTTTTGCATTTTTTATTCCCTTTATTAAAACTAATTTCGATTCTTTATCTTTATTAGAATACACCATTCTCATTTTTTTAGGTTCAATTTTATATTTTCTCATTAGACTAAAAATATCAACTAATCTTTCTGGTCTGTGAACCATATAAAATTCACCTTTATCTTTTAATAATTCTTTTGATACTCTTATAAAGTCTTCTAAATCTGCTGTAATTTCATGTCTAGAAATTAATTTTTTTTCATCTTCATTAATTATTCCCGTATTTTTCTTTTTATATGGTGGATTAGTAACAATTGCATCAATTGAATTTTTTTCAAATATATTATTTAAATTTAATATATTTTCATTAATTATTTCAAATTTATTTTCTAATTTATTTAATTTGATACTTTTTTTAGCCACTTTATATACTTCTTCTTGAATTTCTACACCTATTATTTTCTTTAATTTTGTTTTTCCACATAAAAGTGTTGAAATAATCCCTGTTCCAGTACCTAAATCTATTATTGTTGAATTATCTTTTATTTCTTTTGCAAAATCAGACAATAAAACACTATCAATTCCAAAACAAAATCCTTTTTTATTTTGAATTATTTTTAAATTTTTAAATTGTAAATCTTCTATTACTTCATTTTCATTTAGTTCAATATTCATTTTTTCTTCCTTTATTTTATAAAAATATACAAATTTAATTAAAATTTGTAAATGATTTTTTTCTTCTACATATTATATAACAAAAGAGTCTTTTTTGCAATTTTAGGAAATCTAACTTAATATTTTATTAATTAAATTGGAGTGATAATATGAATAATAAATTAACAAACTTTGTAAATGATGAAGTAAATAATAGAGGTGAAAAAAGACCTCCTAAAAAGAAAGCTTTTGATTTAAAATTATATAAAAAAAATACTATTAATTCTTTAAATGAAATTGAACATTTTTTAAATAATTTAAAAAATGTCTCAAAAATAATACACATAAAAAAAATATTAAAATAATTAATTTTATTTTAATATTTTTTTATTTAATTATTTTTTATTTTTTTGATCTTTCATATGTTTGATTAAATTCTTCATTTTGATTTCCATTTATTAATATTTTTACTTTATTTACTTCTGTTAATTCTGTCATTGTATTAACAATACTATTTATTAAATTATTTTTTGATTTTTCATTATTTTTATTGTAATTAAGAAATTCCTCTGATAAATCTAATACTAAACAATCATCTTCCATATATGTTTTTAAAATTTTAGTTCCTTCAGGTATTATTTTTTCTTCTTTTTCATTTTTTGGACCCTCAATTAATAAATTAAATAATTTTTCATATGGATTGTTAATAATTTCCTTTATATCTACTAATCTAGCTTCAGGAACTATTTCTTTACTGTCTTTTGAAGGAAAATATAAACTGACTATTGTTTGTCTTAATTGGTTGTCTGCAACCTCTTCTTCTGGAGTATATTCTGCAATTTTATTTTCCTCCTGTTGTTGATTCTTTACATATTTTATTGCAAAAAATCCACCTATTATCACAAATATAAATATTATAACAAAAATAATTACTATTTTTTTATTTTTCATTTTTACCTCCTCAAAAATCTATTTATTACAAATATTATTATTTGTTTGTCCATTTTAGAACTCATTTAATATTATTTAATAATTTATTTTTAATTAAAATTTATGCTAACCCATGTATTATTTAAGATTATTATTAATAATTTGGCAATTTAAACCCGGAACCAATGACAAAAGGTCCGTCCCTGATGGCAGCTTTACAAGTTTTACCATTTGACAAATCGCTATTTTCCGTATAAAATGAAGGGGATTAAAAGATTTTAGTTACATACAAAAAAGGAGATTTTGTTATGGGAAATATATTACATGTTGGATTAGATGTTGGTTCAACTACTGTTAAAATTATTGTTATGGATAGTAATAAAAATACAATATATAAGGATTATCAAAGGCATTTTTCTGATACTAAAAATACTGTGTGCTCTGTATTAGAGAATTTATTGCTTAAGTTTCCTTCTAATATTTTTACTTTGTCGCTTACAGGGTCTGGTGCTATGTCTGCTGCAAAGTTTTTAGGAGTTGATTTTATTCAAGAGGTTGTTTCTTGTAAAAGAGCCGTAGAAAAATATATTCCTAAAACTGATGTTGTTATTGAATTAGGTGGAGAAGATGCAAAAATTATATACTTTGATCAATCTATTGAACAACGTATGAATGGTACTTGTGCTGGAGGTACAGGTGCATTTTTAGACCAAATGGCTTCTTTATTACATACAGATACTGCTGGTCTTAATGAGCTTGCAAAAGGATATCAAACAATTTATCCTATAGCTTCTCGTTGTGGGGTTTTTGCTAAAACTGATGTACAACCTTTAATAAATGAAGGGGCAGCAAAAGAAGATATAGCTGCATCTATTTTTCAAGCAGTTGTTAACCAAACTATTAGTGGACTTGCTTGTGGTAGACCAATTAGAGGAAATGTTGCATTTTTAGGTGGTCCTTTAAATTATTTATCTGAATTAAGAAAAAGATTTATAGAAACATTGCAATTAACTGATGATGAAATAATCGTTCCAGAAGAAGCTCATCTTTTAGTAGCAAAAGGAGCAGCATTAGATTCTATTAATTCAGAAACTATAACTCCAGATGAATTAGAAAAGAAAATAGAAAATCTAAAAAATTCACATGATAATACAACAAAACCTTTAGATCCTCTATTTAAAAATAAAGAAGAATATGAGACTTTTAAGGAAAGACATGATAAACACAAAGTAACAAAAAAAGATATAACTAATTATGAAGGCGATTGTTACTTAGGTATTGATGCTGGATCTACAACAACAAAGCTTGTATTAATAGATAATGAAGGTAATCTTCTATACTCTCTATACGGAAGTAATGAAGGTAATCCTTTAAAAAGTGTAATGGAAATGTTAAAAAAATTATATTCTGTTTTACCTGAAAAAGCACATTTACGTTATAGTGGTGTTACTGGATATGGAGAAAAATTAATCCAAACAGCTCTTAATGTTGATTTAAACGAAATAGAGACAATTGCCCATTATACAGCTGCAAAACAATTTGAGCCAGATGTTACAAGTATAGTTGATATTGGTGGACAAGATATGAAATACATTAGAATGAAAAACGGTTCAATTGATAATATCATGCTAAACGAAGCTTGTTCTTCAGGTTGCGGATCATTTATAGAAACATTTGCTAAAAGCTTAAACTTAGAAATATCAGAATTTGTTAAAGAAGCTATTAACGCAAAAAGACCTGTTGATTTAGGTTCTAGATGTACAGTTTTTATGAACTCAAAAATAAAACAAGCTCAAAAAGAAGGATATTCTGTTGGAGACATATCTAGTGGTTTATCTTACTCTGTTATAAAAAATGCAATTCAAAAAGTTATGAAAGTAAGAGATGTAGAAACTCTTGGAAAACATATCGTTGTACAAGGTGGTACTTTCTATAATGATGCTGTTTTAAGAGCCTTTGAATTAATTGTAGGAAAAAATGTTGTAAGACCTGATATCTCTGGTCTTATGGGAGCATATGGAATGGCTTTACTTTCTAAAGAACAATTTGAATCAAATTTAGATATGGAATATTATTCTACAATTTTAAAAGAAGATGAATTAGATAAATTAGAAATTAAAGTAACACATACTCGTTGCAACGGTTGTGAAAACCACTGTAAATTAACAATAAATAAATTCAGCAATGGTCAAAGACATATATCTGGTAACCGTTGTGAAAAAGGTGCTGGAATTATAAATAAATCAAAAAAATTACCAAACCTAGTTCAATATAAATATGAAAGAATATTTGACTATAAACCAATTGAAGAACAATTTGCAACAAGAGGAACTATTGGAATCCCTAGAGTTTTAAACATGTATGAAGATTATCCTTTCTGGTTTACTTTCTTTACAAACTTAGGATTTAGAGTAATTATTTCTGAAAAAAGCACTAGAAAAACTTATGAAAAAGGTATGGAATCAATGCCATCTGAGTCAGTATGCTATCCAGCAAAACTTTCACATGGACATATAGAAAGCTTAATAGAACAAGGTATAAAAACAATATTTTACCCTTGTATGCCATATTCTAGAAAAGAATATGAAAAATCAGACAATCACTATAACTGCCCAATTGTAATTTCATATTCAGAAGTATTAAAAAACAATGTAGAAAACTTAAAAAGAGATGATATAAAATTTATTAATCCTTTCTTACCTTTTGATAAGAAAAATTTAGTAAAAAAAGTATTAGAATTAGATGAATTTAAAGAATATAATTTTACAAAAGCTGAATTAAATGAAGCTGCAGAAAAAGCAGAAGCAGAATATCAAAAATGTAAAAAAGATATTAGAGAAAAAGGTACTGATACTGTAAGATATATTGAAGAAAATAACTTAAAAGGAATTGTTTTAGCAGGTCGTCCATACCACATCGATCCTGAAATAAATCATGGTATTGATACTTTAATTACATCATTAGGCTTATGTGTATTAACTGAAGACAGTGTATCAGATAAAACTGAAGCAAAAAGACCTTTAAGAGTTGTTGACCAGTGGGTATTCCATGCAAGGTTATACGCGGCTGCAGATTTTGTTGGAAAACATGATAACTTAGAATTAATCCAATTAAATTCATTTGGTTGTGGAGTTGACGCTGTAACAACAGATCAAGTAGAAGAAATATTATCAAGTTATAATAAAATGTATACTTTAATAAAAATAGATGAAGTAAATAATTTAGGAGCAGTTAGAATTCGTATACGTTCTTTACTTGCTAGTATGAAAAAACGTGAAGCAGAAAAACAAATAGAACATCTTGATGGAGATTATGGAATTAAGAAAAAAATATTCACAAAAGAAATGCGTAAAGATTATACAATCTTATGTCCTCAAATGGCTCCTATTCACTTTGAATTGTTAGAAACAGCTGTTAGATCTTGTGGATATAATCTTGTTCTTTTAAGAGAGTGTACTCAAAAAACAGTTGAAACTGGTCTAAAATATGTAAATAACGACGCATGTTATCCATCTATCTTAGTTACAGGACAAATGATAGAAGCATTACAATCTGGAAAATACGACATAAACAAAACAGCTTTAATTATGTCTCAAACAGGTGGTGGATGTAGAGCAACAAATTATATTGGATTTATCAGAAAAGCTTTAAAAGATGCAGGATTTGGAAATGTGCCAGTCATTTCATTTAACGTAGTTGGAATGGAAAAAATGCCTGGATTTAAATTAACAATTTCAATGATAGACAAAATGATAAAAACAGTTGTATATGCTGATTTACTTCAAAAAATGCTTACTAAAAACAGAGCATATGAAGTAAATAAAGGTGAAACTCAAAAATTATTTGATACATGGATGGAAAAATGTAAAAAACTATTAGTAAAATCTACTAATAAAGAATTTAAACAAAGTATTTATGACATAGTAAACGATTTCGAAAAAATAGAATTAGACACATCTGTTGAAAAACCAAAAGTTGGAATCGTAGGAGAAGTACTAATTAAATATCATCCATTTGGAAATAACTTTGTAGCAGATCTTCTAGAAAAAGAAGGTGCTGAAGTAATACTTCCAGACTTTATGGGATTTGTTAAATTTATGGCAACACACAAAATCACATTTAATAATTTATTAAATACTAATAAAACATCTGCAAAATTAAGCAAAGCTGCAATTAAAATTATAGATATATTAGAAAAAGACTTAAAAATAGCATTAGCTAATTCTAAAAAAGATTATTTGCCTCCATGTGACATTTGGCATCTAGAAAATATGGTAAAAGATGTTTTATCAATAGGTAACCAAACTGGTGAAGGATGGTTCTTAACAGCTGAAATGATTGAATATATTGAACATGATATACCAAATATTATATGTGTACAACCATTTGCTTGCTTACCAAACCATGTTGTTGGTAAAGGTGTTATTAAAACTATTAGAGAAAAATATCCAGAAGCCAATATATCTCCTGTTGATTATGATCCAGGTGCAAGTGAAGCAAATCAAACAAATAGAATTAAATTATTAATGACTGTCGCTAAAGACAATTTAAAAACAAAACAAAATGCAAAAAAGGCTATAGATTCAGAAAATCAAAAAGAAGAAAAATCTGAAAATAAAATATCTAATTAATATATTTTTATAGGAGAGTTTTCAATACTCTCCTATTTTTATTTATTTAATTTGTTTTTTTATATTATTAATCTCTATTTTTGTCTGTCTATATCCTAATTCATAAAGCTCATCAATTTTACTCATGTCCAGCAATCCAACTTTATCACTTTTAATTTTTATATTATAATCTGTTCCTTCTAATTCATAATTAGATAACTCTCTTCCAATTAAACTTAGCGAACGCCCTGCAACTTCTACTAAATTTTTACTACAAGTTTCATTTATATCATCATCAAAAATAATATTTATTACTTTGTCAGCTCCTAAATCTTTAAGCTCTTTCCATGGAACATTTTCTCTTACACCACCATCAATTAATTTTGTATCTTTATATTTGCACGGACAAAATACTACAGGATAACTACAACTACCTCTTACTGCCTTCCCTATTGCTATATCATTTACAAATAAAATTTCATCTGAAATTCTATTTTCTATATTACATGAAGTAAAACATATAACATTTCCATTACATAAGTCTACACTAGGTATAACTAGCGTTTTTTTTATATCCGTAATATTATATATATTTTTTTCATTACACACTTTATTAATTAACTTTTCTATTTGTTTTCCTGAATTCAATCCACTTATTATTACTCTACCTGTGAATAATAATCCAAAAATAAGCTTAAATATTTGCAATATATCAACATATTTTATTTTCTTACAATATTTTTTAAAAATGTTATATATTTCATCTGAACTAAATCCAGCTGCATATAAACATGCTACTATACTACCTGAAGAAGTTCCTCCTACATATTCAAAATGAATATTTTCCTCCTCAAATGCTTTTATTGCACCTATATGTGCAGCACCTTTTACTCCTCCGCCTGCCAAACATAAACCTTTTTTCATAAAAATCACCTGATATAATTTATGAAAAAAAACTATTGTTGTGCATATTTTTTATTGAACAGCTTTATTTTTTGTGTTATATTATATATGAGGTAAGTTTTATGGAAAAAAATTATTATGATATATTACAAATAAACAAAAATGCAACACCTGAAATAGTTGAAAAAGCATACAAAACTCTTGTTAGAATGTATCATCCTGATTTGCAAGAAGGTGCTAATAAGCAAGAATATGAAGAAAAATTAAAGCTTATTAATGAAGCTTATGAAACTTTGTCAAATGAACAAAAAAGGAAACAATATGATCTTGAACTTGAACAAATAGAACAAATGAAAAGACAACAAGAAAATGTTGAAAACTCTTATTCTAATTTTAATAATTCTTATAACCCTAATGTTTCAAATAATCAATATCAAAACCCAAATAATTATAATAACAACTATGATATTAACGAAAAAGTTGAACAGGCTAGAATACAAAATGAAAAACAAAGAATTTACGAAGAAGAAGAATACAATAGACAAGTAAATGAAGCTATTAATAAGGCTTATCATGATGCTTATATTCAAGATTTGAAAAGTAGAGGTTACAAAATTAGATATAAAAAAACAATTAAAGATTATATAAAGAATTTTGCTATTTTTATATTAACTATTTTTATATTATATCTAATATTAAAACTACCTTTTGTAAAAAATTATTTTATTAATTTATATAATGAAAATGATGTAATACATTTTATTGCCAACATATTTATTAATTTAAGAAACTAATATTATAAAAAATAAGGAATTAAAAATGAAAAAAAATTATTATCAAATATTACAAGTTGATTCAAATGCTTCTTCTGAAATTATTGATAAAGCTTATAAAACTTTAATAAAAAAATATCATCCTGATTTGCAAACTGAAGAAAATAAAGCTTATGCAACTGAAATGATAAAAAAACTTAATGAAGCATACGAAATATTATCAAATGATGAAAAAAGAAGATTATACGATATAAACTTAAATAAAAATAATATATCTATAGAAGAATATAATAACTTATATAATCAAAATATAGAATTAAAAAATCAATTAAACAATAATAATAATACAAATAATAATTACTATAAAAAAAATTATAATAATCATAAAGAATCTATACAAAGAACTCCTCACGAAAAATTTTTAGACTATATTGCTATATTTATTACTATTATTATTGTCATTTTATTATTTAAAATACCTCTTATTAGACATTTATTTTTTAATTTAATTTCTATAAAATAAGCTAAATGTTACATTAAAAACATTTAGCTTATTTTATTAAATAATTTATTCTTTTTTATTTGATTTCTCACATATCTATCAGTAATAATTATTAACATAGTTAAAATAGATGTAATAATTATTAATGCTATATTAAAATTAATTGTATCTAAAACATTAATAAAATACATTAATAATAAAACAATCATAATCGTATATACATATTGAAATAATTTATTTCCATTTTGTTTTATAACTTCATATTCTGTATTCCAATTAAGAAAAGGCCTTTTTAAATCCACAATTAACATTAATATGCTATTTAATATTCCTAATATTATCGAATTTATAAACATAATAAAAATATAATTTATTGATATAGAACTTACTAAAAGTTTTACAATAAAACAAATTGTTAATGAAATTATTATACTTAAAATAATTTGTGTGACATTTTTTAACCAAAATTGTTTATACAAATTTATTGGTATATATTTAAAAAATACTGCATTTTTTCCATATCTAGAAATTGATGTTATTGATAAATTTATAAATGAATTTAATGCTTGACATACAATTAAAAATACACAAAATCCCTCAATATTCAAATTTAAACTTTTAAAAAAATCCATAATATCTTGATTTTTTAAGATTAAATTAAACTTTATATATATTGATAAAATTACTCCTGCTACCAATAACATAATAATAGGAAAAATACACTGCATAAAAAATGCAATATTTCTGGTTATAAACTTAAATTCATTATTTATATATGATTTTTCAGGTTTTTGTATTTTACATTCATTATACAAATCTATTATTTTACATTTTTTATTATTTAACAAAAAACTTGATACTAATTTCTTAAAGTACAATTTTTCACCAATAATTATTAATATTATACTTAAAACACTATATACTATAAATAAATATACGATATTATAAAATATATTTTTATTATGCATTATATCTATTAATGGATTTGTTACAATTATTGTTTTGTTTACATGCGTTGCAATGTCATTTAGACTAATTAATGTATTTTGTAAACTTGGATCTTTTATAACAATATTTTTAACATAAAAATATTCTCCTACAAAAATTAGAATAATTAATATTGTAGCAACTAATATTTGATATATATTTTCATTTTTTATTATTTTCATAAAATTAATTAATAAAAAATTAATAATACTAATTATTCCCCCAATAAAAATAGGAAACAAAATTAACATTATTAATAGCCCAAAATAAAAAACCCATCCTATATTCATAGCAATACCATACATTATCATTGGGATAATCATAAATACTATCTCAGATACATATAACATACATAATAGAGTATTAAATTTTGCCATAAATAATTCTACTGGCTTTATAGGATACGGCAATAATAGTTCTATATCTTTTGCAAAATAAAATACATTTGGACATATTAGTGTAGCTTGCATAGTTAATATTAAAAACATAAATACACTATATATGTTTATAAAAATTCCTACATTTCCTGTTCTTTTTAAAAATGATATTGCTTTATTACTAATAAAAAATAGTGCTATCATTATAATAATAAATATCCAAAAATAAATAGATTTTTTATTTATTCTATTTGTTTTTTTATCTATTATATTAATATTTTGAATATAATTAATTGTAGATATCTTTGTTAATAACATTATATTTCTAATCATCTTTTATTATCTCCATAAATAATTCTTCTAAAGATTCATCTTCTTTCATTTTTTCCTTTAAATCCAATAATGTACCTACATATAATATTTTACCATTATTAATTATACCCACTCTATCACACAACTTCTCAGCAACTTCTAATATATGAGTAGAAAAAAATACTGTATTTCCTTCATTCGCATACTCTCTCATTGTTTGTTTTAGGTCATATATAGCCTTTGGATCTAGTCCTGTAATTGGCTCATCTAAAATCCAGTTTTTAGGGGTATGTAGTAATACCCCTATTATTACAATCTTTTGTCTCATACCATGTGAGTAACTTTTTATTTTCTGTTCTAAAACATTATACATATCAAATTTTTTAGATAATTCTTCAATTCTTAATATTCTTTGTTGTTTTTCTATCTTGTATATATCTGCAATAAAATTTAAATATTCTATTCCCCTTAAATTTAGAAACATATCTGGACTATCCGGTACTAATCCGAATTTTTTTTTCGCTTCCACAGGTTTCTTTATGATACTATTTTTATCTATTTGTATATCGCCTTTATCTATAGACAATATCCCTGTCATCATTTTTATCAAAGTAGTTTTTCCTGCTCCATTTGGTCCTAAAAATCCAAATATTTCTCCATCATTAATTTTCAAGCTTACATTGTCTATAACCTTATGTTCTCCATAAGATTTAGATATATTTCTAATCTCTATCATATATCTTTTATGCTAAAGTAGCATATCTCCTTTCTACTCGATATTAAATGACATTGCAAAATCATTATCCTCAAGTAATTTCATAATAACTGTCATATTTTTTGTTTCTTCACTATCTTCTGTTTCTTTTAATTTTAATTCATATATATATGTTTGACCTTCCTTAGTAAATTTTTCGTATTCAGCTATATTTTTATCAAATACATTTCCTTTAATATATGATTTAAATTCATTGATTGTTTTGAAACTATTGTTTTTAAATGAATTATCTAGTTTATTATATACATAATTATAATCCTTGTTATTTAATGCTGCTATTACTTTTTCTATATTCATGCCTACCTTTATTTGTTCATTTCCTTCATTATATTTTTCATTAAATTCGGATGTATTAATTGTATATGTGTCTAATTTTATGTTAATTTCCATTGGTGCTGTTTCTTTAAAAATATAATATCTATTATCTTTATCTATACATACATATTCTTTATATTCTTCATACACATCACATTTATATTTATTTATATTAATATTTTCAATGTCCATATCTTTTAAATAATTAACATATTCTTGTTCATCATTGTTGAATCTTTTATTTCTATATTCTTCATCTAATAATAAATATGCTTTATTAGGGTTCCTTATTGCTAAGTTTTTATAAGAGTTAAAATATTCTGTTAATATCTCTTTTTCTGAATATACTTTATATTCAATTTCATTATAGTAGTCCTCTGTGTCTTCTTCTATATCTAAATCATATTCATATGAATCTTCTTTTTCTAAGCTTTCAGGAACTATTGAAAATACATCTTTAGAATTGTCTAATATTACTGTATACTGCTTTTCTTCAAATATATTATTATCATTACTATTAATTAAATAACCATATACAAAATATACTGATATATCTATTTCCTTCTCAATTTTATTCATATTTGTGGCTATAAATTGATTTCCATTTAATTTGATATTACTATTTTCTAAGCTTTTCGTAGTTATATTATTACTATTTATATAATTTTTTTCCAACACCTTATATATAGCATCATAATTTTTATCATTTATATAGTCTATATAATATTGAACACAATCTCTAACATTGTAAAATTGATCATCAGATGTAACTTTCGAAATACCTTCTTCGTTAGATATTTCAAAAGATTCACTTTCAAAATTTTGGTCTTTTTCATCATTATTATTCATAACTTTCTTTTTATATATTACTACTATTATTGATATAATAATTATTAAAATTATTAGAATTATTATTGTCTTTTTAATAGTATTTTTCAATCTATTTTCCTCCTACATATAATATCGGATTAGTTTTTAAATATGATTTAATATTTTTTAAACTATCCCATCCATGTTTTCTACTCTTAGCTGTACCATGAGCCACATATACTTGATTTGAATCTTTATAATCTATTAATGCTATACAATGAGCTCCACTCGTATATGGACAATGTTGAACAACTAACCAAACTTGTCCAGAATTTTTTATACAGTTTTTTATTTCATTCTCATTAAAATTAGCTACTCTAGTCTTTATACCTGGTACTAATCTCTTCAAAGATTGACCTATCCAATTGGCAGAAGAGTGATTTCCTGTTCCCAGTTTATCAACAATATCTTTTCTTGTTGTACTAGGAGTTATGTCTGCATTATATGAACTAGCAATTATAGCTTCTGCTGTAGGACCACATCCTGCTAATGCCATGCTACGAGAATCTCCATAATCTTCTCCTGCCCATGGGGCTGGTCTACCTTGTAAATACAAATTATATTTTCTTCCAGTAGATGATGTATATACACCTATGGTTCCTTTTCCTCCTTTAGCAACAGATGTTGAATCAGAACTTGACTGTACTGATATATCCATATAAGAATATAATTCATTCATAAAATTATTTACAACTTTTTTCCAATCATCGGCTTGAGTCGGTTCGTCCGGAGTATTTGGACAATATATTGCACCTATTTCGCCTACAGTATTCTTTCCTTTTGTAAAATAATAATCTCCACTTTTTAGGCCTTTAGTTATTGTTTTTACATTTTCTTCAGGAGATGAAAATTTTTGCCCTGCCTTCACATTCCAACTTCCCCAATTATTTTCATTATTTACATGACCTGTATTCGCAGAACCTATTCCAGTCTCTTTCCTTAAAAATGCATATACAAACACTGCATTAACATTATCTTTTTCCTGACATTCTAAAACCGTATCAATTATTGATAATGCATTCTCTCTTTGTTTTTTATTAGTTTTCAACCATTTTTTTAATCCTGTTTTTAACTTTTCTTTATCTTTTACTACTGGTGCAGAATTACTTTTACCTGTTTCTACAACATAGTCACCACTGTTATTATTTGTGGAAGTTTCATCATAATCCGAAAATTCATTATCTTCATATGTAGAAAAATCATATTTTTTAACACCATAGCTTTTTCCTGTTGTCTTATATAATAAATATTTAGTTAAATCTACCATATCAGATGTTTTTGAACTATTATCTAATATTTCAAATAACCAACTTGATACTTCTAAAATATATTTCTTTGCTTTTAAACATTCTGGTTTTAATAATAGAGTAACAAAATTATCTTCTTTTGCATCTTTATCTGTTTTTTCTTTTACCTTTCCAGGAGAAGAAGTATATTTAGTTGTTTCTTCTTTAGTAGTTGTATTTATAGCCCTATTAATCGTTTTACTATAATTTTCAGTTTTTATATAATCTATTTTTTGCTCAGTAACTGTACTAACTGGCGTATTTTCCTGCGTTGTTCCTGTTGTCGTACTTCCTGTTGTACTACTTACTGTAGTTCCTCCACTATTAGTTGTTGTTGTCGTTGTTGTGTGTTTATTTGCTGTATCTTGTAATAATTGATTAACATGACCATACTCATCTTCTTCAGAAGTTTTATTTGGTTTATCTTTATATTCTTCGTCTTTCTTTTTATCCTCATTTTCTGTTGTATTTGACTCTGGTTTTTTATATGTATATTCTTGACTATAATCCACAATCCATACATTTGCTTTAGTTAAGGCTACATCTAAAGTATTCTCTTTTTCAATATTAGTTGTTGTGACTTTATAACTTTGTTCTTTTTCATCTGACCAATTTCCCTTTTGAGTATCTTTTTGTCCTGTTCCATTTTGGTCATCATATGTAACTGTTACTTGTCCTTCTGTGTTAGTTTTAATTTTCTTAGTATATGTATCAACTTTTGTATCTGTAGTTGTAGTTAAGTTGTCATGAACTGTAATTTCTATTTGGCTTCCATATACTAAATCAGCTAATTGCAATACAAAATCTTTATCTTCTCCAACTACCAATAAAGCCCATAAATAGTCAAATGGCATTTTATATTTACTTACTACACTTTGATAATTTATATTTTTTGTTGTCATATTATAAGTAGTAGTTGAACTTCCTTCAACTTCTGGGTCATTTGATTCAACAGTATCTGTTGTTTCACTCCATGTTGCGACTTTAGCATGATAATTACTAACACCTGATTCTATATTATCACTATCTGATCCTACTCCGCCATCTCCTGAACCATTACCATTGTCATATTTAAATGTCATTGGATCCATAGGCTTTCCATCACATTCTATTTGAAAATGAAGATGAGCCCCCGTAGAAACTCCAGTATTTCCAGATACAGCAATTATATCACCTTTTTTTACTTTATCTCCTACTTTCACTTTTAGTTGACTATTATGCATATATTTTGACACATATCCATTTCCATGATCTATAGCTATATAATTTCCAGCAGTTTTACTATTTGTTGCAATTGTAACTTTTCCATCTTCACATGCGTATACATTTGTTCCTTCTGGCACACTTATATCTATTCCTTTGTGATTACTTGATGCACCAGCAGTAGGTGAATTTCTTGGACCATATTCTGATGATATAGTCGTTCCATCAGTTGGCCACTTCATTACATCTTCGTTTTCATCATCATTATTTCCTGTGGTTTTACCATTTTCTGCAACCGTTTCTGCTCCAAAATTAGGATTTTTAAAATAACTTCCACCATTTACCGCTTTAGTTAAATTTTTATTCCATTCTGGATGGCAACCTGGATTTCCAGGATTAGGATGATTTCTATTATACCATGATGATTTATCTACTACAAATTCAATAATACAATGTCCATTATCATGTCCCCATTTAGTACAGCCTTTATCACCTCTACTCTTTATATCTCCAATAATACAATTTATAACAACTCCATCTTCTTGATAAAAATCTATATAATCTCCAACCTTACCAAAAGTTGTAGTACAAGCAATTACATAACGACCATTAATTTTTCCAAATCCTTCTTCATCAAAATTCATTCCTGCTTTTTCTCTTAATTTATATTGAGTAGATGTTGTACTTGTAATTTTCTGCCATCCCATATATGTATGAACTGAACCTAAACCACTTTTAATATTAATAGTAGTTCCTTCTTCAATTTCTTTAGCTTGTCCTCCACCAGCAGTTCCTGATGATAAAGATGAATTTTCTAAAGTAAAATGACTTAAAGCAGCATTCTTATCAGATTCAGAACCAGAACTATTATATTTATCTATATAATCTTCAAAAGTTTCTTGATCTACATATGTCATTGTGCTTGTATTCCCATCAGAATCTGCTCTTTTTAATTTTATAATTCCTTGAACATTTTTAGAATCTGCTTTATTTACCTTTTCCCAGTCTATTTCTTCATCTGGATTTTCTCTAGTATCTATATATTGAGTAACAAGTTCTGCATTCATTAATTTAGCTAGCTGATCTGCATTATCTAAATAAAGACTGGCTCTTCCACCTTCTTCTTTGTTTTTATCCCATATTTCTTGTGCTGTATACCCTGATGAAATAGTTCCATCATCACTAATACTGGAAGTATTAGTATATTGATTAGCTGCATACGGTGTTCCAGACCAATCTTCTGCCCCTTTTCCATCTACAAACACATATATATAATATACTGAAGCAGTAAGTATTATAAGTAACACAATAACTGGAAATAAAATTACACTTAGACCTCTTAATACAGTTTTTGACATAGATTTTATCGAACCAATTAATCTTTGTTTTAATTCATTACTATCCTTCATTAAAAACTCCTTCTATATGCTTATATTTCCATTTCAAAATCATAATATTTATTATCATATCCCTGATCATTAAATATAATTTTTGAAAATCCTATTTTTTTTATTTTTTTATTAGACTGATATTGGCTATAATATTTTATCTTTAATTGTTTTTTACTTGAGCTATCAATTGTTAAATTTCCTTTTGATAATTCATGTGTATATGCTGAATACTTAACACCTTTACTATCTTGTATATACATTGAATCTGTATCATCTAAAGAGTCCATTAATATAGTATTATCCGAATTGTTTGTAATTTCAAATGTATATATCTCATAATCCATATAAACATTTTTTTCTAAAACTTTTACATTAATATTCTTATAATTATCCTCTTTATCTTGTTTTTTTCTCTCTATATATCCATTAATATTTAATTTGTATTCATTGTTATCATCTTTTTTTATTGTAATATAATCTTGAATTGTATTTTCCTCTGAATATTTTCCTGTTGATAAAAAGTCTTCACTAATTTTTACTTTATATGTATCATTTACCCAATTCTCCACAGAGATATTTTTCTTTTCGCCATTTATAACTTCTTTATAATATGTTTCATAAAAAACTTGTAAAGATGAATACAATTCATCTTTACATTCCTCTGTTAACAAGTCATATGCCTCTTGTATTTTTTGTTCATTACAATATTTAAAAAATTCATCTATAACTTTTATCATATCTTTTTGTTTATTTGAAACTTTATCACCTGATACTACTGATTTTTCAGTTTCTAGACTTATGTCATTGTATTGAACATTAGTTGTTTGAGGTTCTTCATATTCACTTTGTTCTTTTTCTGTTTTATTTTTTGACCATGAATTTATTAATTGTAGTAAAACGAATACTATTAATATCCCGGCTAATAATCCCCATATTGTTTTTCTATTTTGATTATAGAACCTCATCAACTTATACATTATTTAGCATCTCCTTACATATCTTTTCTAATTTTATAATATTTATCTACCATTCCCATAGTTTTGTCACTACCTTTTTTAGATGAGTCTTTATTATATCCTACTTTTTGGAATTCAGCACTAAGCGTATTATTCCATTCATCTCTATCTTTCTTCTTCATTTTCGTAGTATCACCCATTCTCTGAGCATATTTGTGAACTCCTACTGCTTGGTCAAAATTATCTACTATATTTTCTTCTTGCAATTTATGTATAGCTGCCATATCTGTTGTATCAGATATTCCTAATCTCAACAATTTTTCAACATCTCCATTTTTATACATTTCTTTTGCAGTTTTTTCTCCAACATTATTACTCAATTGTTGTTTCATCTCTTGATTTTTCATCATCTGTTTTATTTGTTTATCTTTTTGTTTTTCTTTATATTCCTCTTCTCCATAATAAGACTCTTTCATAGCATCCATAATCTCATGTTGTCCAGAACCTTGGAATCTATTTTCTGCGGATTCTGCTAATTTAGATCCTGTCGCTGCACCTGCACCTACACCTGCCATTCCATATTGTACTGCATTTGAAATATCTCCAGATGCAATACCTGCTGCAACTCCAGCCGTTCCAGCTATCGCTCCCATAGTTGCTCCTACTGCAACTTTTCCCATAACATTTGGAGCTGTTCTTATTTTATTAGCAGTAAATCCTATGCCTTTCCTTATACCTTTTCCAAATAGTTTTTTACCTCCAATAGCCGCAGCCTTAGCTACTCTTTTTATTTTCTTCTTAGGTTTTGGCGCTTCTTTATCTGCATTTCTTATTTTGTTATCGTTATTTAACTCATTTATACTATTTTCCGGTATAGTTAATTTTTCTTTGCTTTCTTCTTTAGGAGTTTCTAATCCTCCATAAGAACTATCTTTTAAAGGGCTATAATTAGCATCATATTCACTAGTATACGGATTAAAATACTCTCCATTTGCATTTTTTCCAAATCCTTCTGCTCTATATCTTTTTAATATTTCATCATTTTCTTTTTCTTTATTAGGCTCTGAAGAATCTCCCATTAATGCAGCTCCCCCCATTATAGCATTTGCTGCATTAAATTCATCTGCTTTAAATCTAGTTTTAGGGGCCATTCCTTCAATTCCATCTTTATCACCATTGCCACCTTTTCCAAGTCCGGGTTTTCCTGGTCCTCCTGGCATAGGCATTTTATGTAACAATCCGCCTATACCTCTACTTATTAACCCAGCTCCTACTGCAGCACCTGCAAATGAACCTGGTGTAACAGCTTTCTCAAATCCAAAGAAACTACGTAATAATTTTTCTGCTGGAATTAAAAATCCTATTGAAACCAACATATACCATACATTTACTCCTGCAAATTCAAATGCAGATGAAACAAGCATAGTATACAAAAATAAATGTAATGGTTGAATTAATAAATTAAATATATATTCTTTTAACCACTTATTAAATCCTTGTGCTTGACCATCATTTAACTTGTCTATTGGATAAGTTAATGCCACGAAAGGTGCTATTATAGTTAAAAAAGCCAAATAAATAACCCTTTTTAAATACGTAAATGCAAAAAATATTGTATATACAGTCAATACCATAAAGCATATACCATATCCTATAAATTGTGTTGTTCCTGCTGTTAATTGTAACTGTAATCTCATCCTTCCCATTAAGTTTGTAGGCCAGTCTATATATGTAGGGCTATTTTTTTGCTCAACAATTAAATCTTTCATTCCCATTTCAGTTAATTTATCTTTTATTTTATCATCATCATCATTTTCTAATATAACATGTTGAGCTTGTGAATCATCATATGCTGAATCCATTACTTTAGTAAATTCTTTAGTTAAAGTTACTGCAAATGCCATTATGTAATGCATAAAAAACAATAAACACATTCCTACTAGCCAATCTATTAACATTTGTTTATATTTTGCTTTATCAGATGCAACAGTAGAAAGCATCATTCTTATACCAATGTATAATAATACTGACATCATAAGTACTACTGCTATACTCCTTGTTGAATTGTACCATTTACTTACTACCCCTTGAATTTCATATGCCGTATTTTGTCTTGAAGTAACTACTTCTTTTCCATCATCATCATAATAAAAATATTTTTTAACTCCTTCATCTTTTATGATTTTATTTAGCTCTTCTTCTTTTCCTTTATAATCTGATAATTTAATATTACGAACTTTCTTTTCATCAGTCTTAATATCATCTCCATCTTTATAATTACCTGCTGTTTTTAAGTATATATCTTTTTTCGGATTAAAAAAATCAACATCAAATAGTAATATATCTCCTTTAAAAATTTCCTCTGCTGATAAAGAATATTCAGGCAAATATAAATCTTCTGGTAAGGCATCTTTTGAGTACCATACCCCTGCTACAGTTCCTACTGCAGTAGCCGTAAGTATAGTTCCAACACCTACAGAAACTGATGCTGTTATACCTACTGCAGCCAATGCAACCGTTGCTAATCCCATAGTTGCTATAATAACAACTAAAGCAAGTACTCCCCATAAGGCTCCGATTATCCATCCTCCCCAGTTTTCCCACCAGCCTTCTGTCATATCAACACGTATTAAAGTTACTGGTTGACCCATAATACTATCATGCAATATATCTATGACTCCGATCACATAATGAAACTAATAAATCTATTACTGGTTCTAAAAGCTTCCCTCCAATACCATCATCATCACCAGCTCTAACTGGACTAGATACAATAAATTGAAATGCTAATACTATTAACAATACAACTACAATCTTTTTCCATACCTTTTGATTTGTAAATATTTTCATATTTTTTCCTCCACTTATTGATTTTTACGCATATTTACTAAATTATTTATATTTGTTTCAACAAACTCAAATTCTTTTCTTGTTGGCATTATCTTTAGTATTGCAGTATCTGCTCCAACTTTAAATAAGCCTTCACCTTTTTGGCAAGTTACTAAAAAGTCTGCTTCGCCTTCTGACAATTTAAATACCTCTTTTAAATATTGTATTTCAGCTTTGTCTTGTGCTAAAAATAGTTTTGTATCAGATGATGTTAATACAGCTTGAGCCTCCGCTTTCTCATAAAAATCCTGGAATCTTTGAGATATAATAGCTAAAGAAACATTTCTTTTTCTCGCACGTCTTGCCATTTTATTTAAAAAGTCTACGGCTTCTTCATATGGAAGTAACATCCAAGCCTCATCAACTAAAACTCTTTTCTTTGTTGCTTTAGTCCTATCTTCACTATTTTTCTTAACAAATTTTTCCCAAATCCATGAAAGCAATATTTGTTGTGCTAATGGTCTAGCAAATCTTTCTTCTAATTGTGATATATCAATATTTATAAAAGGTGCTCCTTCTAATAAGTCAAATGTTGATTGTCCATCAAAATATGCCATTTGTCCATCATATTCTCTTATATATTGTTTCATAACCTTTAATAAATAACTATAATGAAATTGATAATCGTTGTTTACATTTTCTCTTGCTTTTGCTTGAATTCTTCTATACCAACTTCCTATTGTTGGCATATCCTTTTTCTCTTTTCCAAGCATATTTGAACTATTTAATTTCATTTCTGCAGTTTTATATAGGCTATTGGGATTATTCGTAATTCCTAATGCTGCATATTCTTCTGCAACAGATTCCGCTATAATTTGTTTCGTAAGCTCATTTACATCTGTACTTCTTGTACTTCCCTTTGCCATTGTTAAAAGAGCTTGTGTAACATCTTCTACTTTGTTTTCTATATTTAAAACGCTTCGTTCTCTACCTGTTATCTCATCTTTTACTTTTTCTACTTCTATATCAAATAAATTTATAACTGTTTTTGAGTTTGGACTTATTACTACATTTATCCCACCTAAACTTTCTGCAACAATTGTATATTCTCCTTCAGCATCTAATGCTAAACTTTCAATTCCCATAAGAACAGAAGATCTGGATACTAACGTTTTCATTGTAACAGATTTTCCAGCACCAGACTTAGCAAATATAACCATATTATAATTCGTTAATGACGGATGGAAATTATCAAATAATATTGGTGTACCTGTTTGCTTATTAAAACCCAAAGGTACTCCTGTTGGATGTCCAACTTCTGATGTTGTAAATGGAAATACTGTTCCCATAGAATTTCTATCAAATGTATGTATTTTCTTTACTTTATCTTCCAAGAAAGGTAAATTAGATTGAAAGGCTTCTTCTTGCATTCCCCATGCTGTTTTCATACTTACTAGGTTTTTTGATAATTCTGAAATCAACATATTTGTTTGTTTATCTAATTCTTCTAAACTATATGTAAATAATGTTGCAACTACTGAAGCTTCATATAATTTGTTAAATCCTGCAGCTATCTCGTCTCTTAATTGCTCTGCTTCTAATCTTTTTTGTGTAATTGTACTTTCTCTGTTTATATTTCCTTTGTCCATTGCAACAATTCTTTCTGTTTCCAATTCATTTATTACTCTATTTAATTCATTTTGAGATCTTTCTTCTTTTATAGGAGTTATAATTATTGATGTATTAATATCTCCAAAAAGATATAAGTCTCTAAACAATTCTGGGAAAGTACACATTCTTGGTAAATTTGAAACAAAGAAACTTCTTGCATATCTCTTTGTATTAGATACAATCTCCAAATGATCTATATGAGTTGCATCTATTCCAGCAGGAGCTATAAGTTCTTTAATTGTTTTTTTCCTTAGAAAACCATACTCTTCTTTATTTTGTTTTTCTTCTATTATAGTATTTTCTTTGCTTTTACCCCACATGTTCTTTATCCTCCTTAAAAATTAACCATTAATTATTTTTTCTGCTTCTTCTTTAGTTTCTCTACCTAACATCTCTTCATTTTCTCCTAGTATACTTTTTGCCATAGTTCTAATAAGTTCATCCATTTGTTCTTCTTTTTCTCTTAATTTTCTTGTTTGTTCCCTATTAGCAACAGCTTGTTGTACAGCTTCGTTTGCCTTTGCCATAGCTCTTCTTTCTATTTCTTTATCTAATTCTCTCATTCTTTTTTCTATAACATTTGGTGCTGTTGAATATATTTCGTCAAAACCTGCATTTAAAGCTTTTTCTAATTCATATACTTCAGCTTCATCTCTATTATATGCAATATACATTAATTCAACTAATTCTTTACTATTTAATACCTTTGCATTAATTTCGCATACTGATAAAGAACTAATAATAGCTTGTGCTTTTGTATATAATTCTGAAAAAGCCATATTTTTAACTTCATCCATAGCATAATCCGTTTTATTTATGTCTTCTGGAGTATATGATATTATTACATAATAATGTTTTTTCAAAATATTTTTATTAAAGTTCATTCTTTCTGTATTTTGTATAATATCCATACCATATTCATATAAATTTTGTGCCTTTACCATTTCAAATCTAGCGTTTTCAACTATTTTTTGAGGTTGACTTCCAGAACTTGCAACTGAATTATATTCCATTTGTTTTTTCATGTAATCATTTTTTATCTCATTTACTCTTTGTTTATATGTATTTATACTACTTTCCAAATTTACTGTTCTAGTTTGAATGTATAATTGTATTGGATATCTTAATGTATTTAAAAATTGTAAAAATCCTTGTTCTACGCTATTTTTCTCTAGTCCAGACATTAAATCATAATTTACTCCCTGACATTCAATAGCCATAATATATTTATTGCCATTTTTTCTTACAATCATATTATCTTCAACTTTATCAAATTCCATAAACTCAAAAATAGATTGTCTATTGTAACCAGAATCTTTTTTCTTTACTTCTGTTTTTTGATTGTTCTGAGTACTTTTTGCTGGCTTGCTCTCATTTTTTCTTTTTACAGTTAATATTATAAAAACTGTTAGTAATATAAACAATATCGCAATTAATAATATAAGTATAACTGTAAGAAATTGACTTATTTGATCATTCCCCATCATTTTTTCCTCCTTGTAATTCAAAATCTTGTATTTTATTCAAAGCATCTTTTCTTATATATATTTTATTGTTATTTTTTTTGAATCTAATAAATCTTTTTACTACATCATCTATGTTTTCTCCGCCAGTTTTTTTAGTAAATTCAAATTTTTTAGTATCTGGTACTTTTAGTGTTCCTATTACAAAACCTATCACACCACAAAACAAATCTATCCCAATTCCTATCATTTGCATTCCTAATATTTTGAATATGAAATAAAAAATCAACCCTATTACTATTCCTACAACAGTATATATTAAACCTTTTGTAGAAAAGATGTATAGAATTCTACCTTCTCCTTTATAATTCCTTGGTATTTCATATGTATTCATATTCTTCACTCCTTTGTACATATTGTTACATATTCTATTTTATTATAACATAAATCTACATTCAAAACATACTTATTTATAAAAAAACACAATTTTAATTTATCTGTAATCTTCTTGTAATTTTGCTGTAATATAAACGTACATAAGACATAAAAAAATTCACCCTTATGGATGAATTTTTTTATGTCTTATTAAACATTACTTAAGAATGAGTATAATACACCAGCTATTGTTGATGCTGCAAATACTAAAGCCGCACCAATTACATATGGCATTAAAGTCTTTTTATACTCTGCTTTTTCTTCCGCACTTCCCATCATATATTTAAGACCTAATACAATCAAAACAATTACTGCTGCTACAGATCCAACTGTAGAAATTATTGTAATTAATTGGTTTCCTAATTTTGTTATATTGCTTGTTCCTGTAACCGCTTGCCCTTTTAAGGTAGATGGATCAGTTCCTCCCTTTATAGCCTCAGCAAAAACTGTTGTTGTTCCGATTGAAACTATCATCATAGCTATTAATATGAACACTATTATTTTAGATGTCTTTTTCATTTTATTTCCTCCTTCTTTGTTATTTTTTATTATCTACTTTTTTATATCTTTGATATAAAAATATTAATTACTAATACTATTATAGCATAATTATAAACATAATTGCAACTCAATATAAATTTAAATGTTAATTGCTATATTATATATTATACTTGCAATCGTTGAAGCCGCAAAAACAAATAATGCTCCTATTAAAAAAGGCATCAAAGTCTTTTTATATTCCGCTTTTTCTTCAACGCTACCTATCATATATTTTAATCCTATAACTATAATTACAATAACTGATATCACAGATCCTATTGTAGTAATAACGGTAATGGTTTTATTCCCAATTGTATTTAAACTCTCAATCTGTTCTCTATCTCCTCCGTTTAAATCGCTTACAGACATCCCAAAAGAAATATTCAATGTCATTGTTAATATTATAACAAAAAATACTATAATTTTTAATATAAGATATCTATTTTTCATATATTCCTCCCATTAGTTTAATATTTCAACAACAATTTTCCATATAGTAAATGCTCCAAAAATAACGCAACACGCTATTAAATATGTCACTAAAGTTTCTTTTACTGCTGCTTTTTCCTCTGAATCTGATGTCATATATTTTATTCCTAATATCATTCCTACTATTACAGCTACAACTATTCCTACTCCTAATAAAGCATTATAAATATAATTAGAAGCCGAATGTAATTGACTTTTATCCATATCAGTGGAAAAACCTTTGTTCACAAAATCATCTGCACCAGTTAAAGTATCATCTAAACTTGCTGCATTACTAGGCATAGAAAATAAATTTATTAAAAAACACATTATTATTAATTGTAATATAATTATTTTTTTTATGTTCATTTATTCAGTTATTCCTCCTATTACACTAACTAAAATTCCTAATAAATTAGTTATGCCAAAAAGCATAAATGCACCAATTACATATGGTCTCATTGTCTTTTTGTATTCCGCTTTTTCCTCAACACTACCTAGCATATATTTTACACCTATAATCATTAGTGCTACTACAGACACAATAGTTCCAATAAATTTTAATGGATTTATTATATCATTCGCAATATTTTGTAATTTAGTTGATTCTCCCGCTTTTGTTGTATCTGCTGGTTCATAGCCTCCTGGATTAAGTACAAATGAAAAAGAATAATTACTTATCATAAATATGCATATAAACATCGTAATAAATATTATTATCATTTTTTTTATGTTTCTTGACATTTCATCTCAGTCCTTTTATAATATATAATCAAATAAATCGTAACATATGTTTTTCTTTTTGTAAATAAATTTTATCGAAATGTAATATTTTTGTAATATTTTGTATTTTTATGCTGTTACCTTTTATTTATAATATGTATAAAATAATAAAAAATGTTAGATACTTTCTAACATTTTTTTGGCGGAGATGAGAGGGTTCGAACCTCCGCGCCCCTTTCGGGACCTAACTGTTTAGCAAACAGTCCCCTTCACCACTTGGGTACATCTCCATTTATAAATAAAAGTTAGATATAACAAAGTGTAATATATATCTAACTTTAATTGGCGGAGAGGGTGGGATTCGAACCCACGGTAGGGGTGAACCTACGCCAATTTTCAAGACTGGTGCCTTAAACCGCTCGACCACCTCTCCAATTAGCTAAATTAACTTAGCAACAGTATAATATTAGCATTTATTAGTCATTTTGTCAATAGTATTTTATATAATTATTTCTTATAAAAAAATATATTTATTTTATTTTGCTTTATATATTTCAAATTCCTCTATTTCTCCAATTTTTTCCATGCTATTTTTAACATATTCTCTAACCTTTTTTGACTCTTGATAATGCATATCTATTTCATTTTTATCAATTAATATTTCTGCTTCTTTCATATTCTTTATCAATAAAATTAGTCCTTCTTCTTTTTCTTTACCTAAATTTCCTTTTAAAGGTAAATCCAACATTCCGATTGCTTTGTCTTAAAGGAACCATATACAATGCCGCTTTATTAGATAAAATTACAACTTTATTCATTTTTTCTTTTATATATTGTGTTACAACATTTATATTAGTTATCATTTCTTTTTCACATACTCCGCCATAAAAAGGATGTTCTAATTCAAATTCATAAGATATCGAAGAGATTTCTTCATACCATAAAAAGAAGTTATAAACTGAATACAAACACTTAAATAAAATCAAAATAGTTATAACACAATTTATAATTGTTCTATTCACTTTTATTTCACATTCTCTTACCAATATAAATATCAGATATATAAATAAAATCACAGCTAAGTATATACCTATTAAAAAATGTGCATAATTAATAATTGGTATCATCACCATTATAATTGGAAAAGAAAAGCAATTCAATATAATTAATTGATTTTTTTCCTTATTATTTAATCCCTTCTTTTTTATAAAAAATAATGTCATTATAATATTAATAACACTAAAAAAAACAACTAATATCACACTTTTTATATCAATAAATATATTTTCCTTAGCAAACTCTCCGATTCCTAAGACTGTATAATTAATAAAATCATATAAAATATTATTATAGTATAAATACATAAAGAAACTCATGCTTAAATATAGAAAGAATATAATTTCAATAAATATATCTTTTATTTTACATTTTGCATCTTGTTCCTTTAATATTTCGCAAAGTATTAACCCTATGGCATAAAATATTCCTATATTTTGTTTAGTCATAAATATCAAAAATAATATTATTCCTTGAATAATATTATTACATTTAAATTTGCATAAATACACATACACCCCAAAAAGATAAATTTCAAGAGCCATTATATTATAATTTGCTTGTATCAGTACCATTTCTTTCAAAATCATTGCAAGCACCGCTATAAGAGATATTTTCTTAGGTATACCTATCTTTTTTAATATTACATACGTTAAAAAATAAAGATTTACAAATATAATTATATTATATATTCTAAAACTCAAAATATTAGCACCTAATATTTTAAATATCTTTTCTCCTATTTCAAAAAACAATGGGGTAACAATTACATTTGCATCCTGATAAATTTTATAGCCATTATACATTTTGAAAATATTTTGAAAATTCCATAATTCATCCTCATTTGTTATTCTAGCATTAAGTATCGTTCCAAATATACATAAAAAAAATAATATTATAGCAAATATATTATCATATGTTTTTATAAAATTACTTGCATTTATAAATATCTTTTTCATATTTTTCCTCTAATTTATTATTTCTTTTCACCTTCAATTGCTTTTCGTATTGCTTCTTTTTCTTCATCAGACAATGTATAAGAAGATTTTCCTTCTTTTATAGGTTTAGCATAAATATTAGACATTTCTCTTGAATAAATCCCATTTAAAACTACACCTGTATTATATTCATCTAACAAAGCAAGAGAAAAACTTAAATCACTACCTGTATCTTGAAAAGCACTATATCTAACCATACCGACTTTTTTTATACAAGTTTTTAAATTACCTTCTATTTCCTTTATATAGTTAGAAATCTCCTCATTTCTTTTTTCTACATTTCTAACTACATGCATAAAAGTTTCTAAATCTTCTTCTATATTTTTTCCATCACCTATTTTTTTCATAAAGTTTTTATATTTATTGTCTAATTTTGAAAATTTAATAATATTTACTATAAATCCTATTAATAAAATAATGTTTATAACAAAAGTTATAATTAAAAATTCATCTGTTTTTATGAATTGTATAAAATTATCCATTAAATCAGCTCTTTTCTTTTTATATTATAATATGATTTTATTTTATAAGTCCTAATATTCTTTCTAAATCATCGTTTGAAGTATATTCTATTATGATTTTTCCTCTACGTTTACCAGCATCTAATTTTACTTTTGTCCCAAAGAAACTTTGGAAGTTATCTTCGATACTCTTATATAAAATATGGTTTCTTTTTTGTTCTTCTTTTGTTTCTTTAATTTTAGCCTTTTTTTCTACTTGTCTAACTGTTTGTCCTCTTTCTAACATTTGAATAGCAGTTGTATATTGTTTTTCTGGGTCTGTAATAGCTAATAAAGCTTTGCAATGTCCTTCTGTTAATTTTCCATTTTTGGCCATTTCTAAAACTCGTGATTCTAAATTTAAAACTCTTACCCAGTTTGCTATAGTACTTCTTCCTTTTCCTAATTTTTTCGCAACATCTTCTTGTGATAAGCCATAATTATCTATTAATGTTCTTATTCCTAAAGCTTTTTCATAAGGATTTAAATCTTCTCTTTGCATATTTTCTATTAAAGATATTTCTGAATTTACTTTTTCATCATCATCTCTAATAATAGCAGGAATTTCTTTTAATCCAGCTAATTTAGATGCTCTCCATCTTCTTTCCCCTGCTATAATGCTATAATATCCATCTTTTTTAGTTACTACTATTGGTTGAATTAGTCCATACTCACCAATAGATTGTGCTAATTCTTCTAATGCTTCTTGGTCAAAGTTTTTTCTGGGTTGGTCTCTATTTGGTTCAACTTCTGTTATTTTCAATTTCTTTAATGTATCATTTTCTTGAACTTGTTCTTCTTCTGGTGCAGGTCCAAATAATGCATCTAATCCTTTTCCTAAGCCTGTTTTCTTTGCCATTCTTATTCCTCCTTATTTTATTACATCATATGTTTTGCTTTTTTCTCTTCTTCATTTAATTTTAAAAATTCTTTTGCGAATTTCATATAACTTTTAGCACCTTTTGATCTTGGGTCATATTCTGTAATTGGCATTCCATAACTTGGTGCTTCACTTAATCTTACATTTCTTGGTATTACTGTTTTATATACCTTATTTTCAAAATATCTTTTTACTTCTTTTACAACTTGATTTGAAAGGTTTGTTCTTATATCGTACATTGTTAACAATGCGCCTTCTATTTTTATATTTTTATTTAAATGTTTTTTTACTAAGTTAATAGTATTAAGTAGTTGTCCTAATCCTTCTAATGCAAAGTATTCACATTGAATTGGTATTAGTACACTATTAGATGCTGTAAAAGAGTTTAAAGTTATTAATCCTAATGATGGTGGACAATCTATAAAGATATAGTCAAATTCTTCTTTAACTAAATCCAATTTTTCTTTTAATCTTTGTTCTCTTGACATCATTGATACTAATTCTACTTCAGCACCAGCTAAATTCATGTTTGCTGGACATATTTTTAAGTTTTTTATAATTGTATCTTGGATTGCCTCTTTAATTTCTACATCACTTACTAAAATATCATATGTAGAAAATTCTGCGTCTTTTTCTGCTCCTAATCCACTTGTTGCATTACCTTGTGGATCAGCATCTATTAAAAGAACTTTTTTATTCTTTTTAGCTAAAATAGCACATAAATTTACTGTTGTAGTAGTTTTTCCAACTCCACCTTTTTGATTTGCTACTGATATTATTTTTCCCAATTCGATTGCCTCCGTTTTTGTTAAAGTTTACTTATAAGTTTCTCAACATCTTATACTCTTATAATATAAAAATATACAAAAAAAGTCAATAAAAAATATAAAAATTTATCGACTTTTTTTCGTGTTTTTATTTAATTGGATCTTTGCTTGGAGTACCAGCTTTTCTAGGATATTTATTAGGCGTATCTTTTTCTTTTAATATATAGATAATACTTCTATTTATATCATTATCTGCTAGTTCAAACTCTTCTACATTTTCAACTTTTCCACCTAATACTTTTATTGCATTTAATGAGTCTTTTAACTCTTCTTTTATTTCTTTACCTTTCATGCAAACACATCTTCCTTTTATTTTAACTAAAGGAATCATGTATTCTGATAATGTACTTAGATTTGCAACTGCTCTTGATGTAGCAACATCAAATTTTTGTCTATATTTTTTATTTCTTCCAAATTCTTCTGCTCTTGCATGTACAGTTTCTATGTTTTTAAGATTTAATTCTTTAATAACTTCATTTAAAAAATTTATTCTTTTATTTAAAGAATCTACTAATACTATATTTATATCATCTCTAATTATTTTTAGTGGAATACCTGGGAAGCCTGCTCCTGTTCCAACATCAACAACATAGTTATTTTCTTTTATGCATTTATTTATTGTTAAAGAATCCACAAAATGTTTTAATATAATTTCATTATAATCTGTTATTGCTGTTAAATTAATCTTCTTATTCCATTCTATTAAAAGATTCATATAATCATAAAATTTATTTATTTGTTCTTCATTAATATCAATATTTATTTTTTTAGCATATTCCATAAAAACTTTTTTAAATTCTTCTTTATTCATTGTTTTTCCCTTCATCTTTCAATTGTTGTAAATATACCAAAAGCACTGAAATATCAGCAGGAGATACCCCTGATATTCTAGAAGCTTGTCCTATTGAACGTGGTTTGAATTTATTTAATTTTTGTCTAGCTTCTAAGCTTATTCCTTTTATATTTTCATAATCAATATTTTCTGGCAACATTTTTGTTTCTAATTTTTTAAACTTTTCGACTTGTGCTTCTTGCATTTTTATATAACCTTCATATTTTATTTGTATTTCTACCTCTTCTTTTTCTTGTTTGGTCAATTTAGGTCTTTCTTCGTCTATTGGAGCTAATTTTTCATAATTTAATTCTGTTCTTTTTAATAATTCCGCCATCTTAGTACCTGTTGTAAGTTCTGAAGTACCATTGTTTTTAAGTATTTTATTAACCTCTTTTGTTGGTCTAACTGTTAATTCTTTTAATCTTTTTATTTCATTATTTATATTTTGCTCTTTTTCTTTAAACTTTTTATATCTTTCATCAGAAATAAGTCCAATTTCATGTCCAATTTGAGTTAATCTTAAATCTGCATTATCTTGTCTTAATAAAAGTCTATATTCAGCTCTTGATGTCATCATTCTATATGGTTCATTTGTTCCTTTTGTAACAATATCATCTATTAAAACTCCTATGTACCCTTGTGTTCTGTCCAAAATAAGAGGTTCTTTCCCTTTTATTTTTTGAGCACTATTTATTCCTGCAATTAATCCTTGGCAAGCAGCCTCTTCATACCCTGATGTTCCATTTATTTGTCCTGCCATAAATAATCCATCTATTCCTCTATATTCTAGCGATAACTTTAAATTAGAAGGATCTATACAATCATATTCTATAGCATATGCTGGTCTTGTAAATTCCGCTTTTTCCAATCCTGGAATTGTATGATATAGCGCTATTTGTACATCTTCTGGTAAAGAAGAACTCATTCCTTGTATATACATTTCTTCTGTGTCTAATCCCACAGGCTCTACAAACGCTTGATGTCTTGGCTTATCACTAAATCTTACTACTTTGTCTTCTATTGAAGGGCAATATCTTGGGCCTGTACCTTCAATCATACCTGCATATAAAGGAGATCTGTGTAAATTATCTCTTATTACTTTGTGTGTTTTTTCATTTGTATATGTCAAATAACAATCTACTTGTTCAAAATCTTTAGGTTCATCTTCAAAAGAAAAAGCTTCAATTCTTTTATCTCCTTTTTGGACCTCCATTTTACTGAAATCTATACTTCTTTTATTTATTCTTGCTGGTGTTCCCGTCTTAAATCTAATTAAATCTATTCCTATATTTTTCAAACAATCTGATAGCTTATTAGCTGCTGCTACTCCATCTGGTCCACTTTCTTTTGAGTATTCTCCTATAAATATTTTTCCTTTTAAATATGTACCTGTAGCTAAAATTACCGTTTTTATTTTATATATTGCACCTACATCTGTTTCTATTGAAACAACCTTTCCATCTTTAACCTCTATATTTACAATTTCACCTTGTTTCACCTCTAAGTTTTCTTGTTTTTCTAAGGTATGTTTCATTTCTGCTTGATATTTTTTTCTATCTGCTTGTGCTCTTAAAGAGTGTACAGCTGGTCCTTTTGAAGTATTTAGCATTTTTATTTGTATCATTGTTTTATCAATATTTTTTCCCATTTCTCCACCTAAAGCATCTATTTCTCTTACTAGATGCCCTTTTGAACTTCCTCCTATATGTGGATTGCATGGCATATTTGCAATAGCTTCTAAACTAATTGAAAAAATTAGTGTTTTCATACCTAATCTAGCTGATGCTAAAGCTGCTTCGCATCCTGCATGTCCTGCTCCTACTACTGCTACATCATATTCTCCTGCAAAATAACTCATTTTTATTGTTCCTTTCTTTGTATATTTTTTATTTTCCTTGTGAAACAGAAATTATTGTTTTTTTTCTAAATAAATCCATGTTTACTATTTAGTTCTTGTATTGTTTTTGTGTGTTACCTTCAATTTTCTTTGACATATGTACATTTTTATTAATTAAGTATTTTTATTTTTTACACATTGTTAATCTTTACTTTTGAGTTTTTGTTTTTATGTAACCAAACGATTTGTTTGTTTTTTTATAATATTCTTCTCTAAATAAACCTCACAAAAACCATCTTTTGACATTTTTATGTTCTTTGCTTTTATTTGCTTTTAAAATGAATTTATATGGTTTTTGTTTTATTTTTAAGTAAGTTATATTGTTTTGATATAAAATCGTCTTATTTTTTATTCTCGTGTTTATTTTCCTAAACAAAATTTAGAAAATATTTCATTAATAATATCTTCACTTACTTCTTCTCCTGTGATGTTTGATAAATCACTTAAAATGTCTTTTATAAAAATTGCTATTATATCTAATGGCATTTTATTATTTATTGTCTCTTTTGTTTTTTTCACATCTTCTATTGATTTTGAAATTAAATTTTTATGTCTTATATTTGTAATTATAGATTCGCTATCTAAATTAATTTCATTTAAATTAAATAATTCAGATATTTTTTCATATAATTTTTCTATTCCAATATTATTCAATGCTGATATTTTAATTATATTGTCGCTTGTTTGCTTTATTTTTTCGTTATTTTCATCAATTTTTGTCTCTAAATCTATTTTATTTAAAATTATAATTGATTTTTTATTTTTTGCTATATTTAATATTTCCAAATCTTCTTTTGTTAATTCTTTAGTACTATCAAATATAGCAATAACTAAATCTGCCTCATTTGCTATATCTCTTGATTTATTTATTCCTATTTTTTCTACTTCATCTTTAGCATTTCTTATTCCTGCAGTATCTACTAATTTTAAAGGTATTCCATTTATATTAACAAACTCTTCTATTGTATCTCTAGTAGTTCCCTCATATTCCGTTACTATAGCTCTATCTTCCTTAAGTATAGCGTTTAAAAGTGATGATTTTCCTACATTTGGTTTACCTATAATTGCAGTCTTTATTCCCTCTTTTATTATTTTTCCATTGTCAAAACTTTTTTCTAATTTTAAAAGTTTATTTTCTATTTTATCTAACATATCTGTTATTTGACTAATAGTAACATCATCTACATCATATTCTGGATAATCTATTGCCACTTCAATATTGACCATAACATCCATGATATCTTTTTTTATATCTGATATTTCTTTTGACAAAAAGCCTTCTAGTTGCTTAATTCCTGTTTTTGCTTCTCTTTCAGATTTAGCATTAATTACATCTATTACAGATTCTGCTTGTAATAAATCTATTCTTCCATTTAAAAATGCCCTTTTAGTGAATTCTCCTGGTTCCGCAAGATCTGCACCGTTTTTTAAGCATAATTCTAGTATCTTTCTTACTATAAAATTTCCTCCATGTGAATTTATTTCACACATATTTTCTGTTGTATAACTTTTAGGAGTTTTAAAATAAGAAACTAATACTTCATCAACAATCTGTCCATTATCAACAATTTTTCCATATTTTATTTTATATCCTTTTATATCTTCTATTTTTTGTTTGTTTTTTGGCACAAATATTTTATCTAGAATTTCAAAACATTTTTCTCCACTCATTCTTATAATTCCTATTCCACCAATTCCGTGGAGCCGTAGATATAGATGCTATTGTTTTCATTTATTTTTAGATATATTATATTTTTTTATAATATATCTTTCCTCCCTTCTTTTTCTCTTTCCTTTATTCACAACATATATTTTACCACATTATGTTAATTTTTTAAATAGTTTTTCCAAAAAAATAAGTCAAAGGAGATATTACATTATTAGTAAAATCCGACCTTTGACCTCTGATTTTATATTATATTTTTATTTTTTTAAAGAAACTATAATTCTTCTATTTGGCTCTTCTCCAACACTTTTTGTTTCTACTTTTTCATTTTCTTGAAGCTTACTATGAATTATTTTTCTTTCATATGCTTTCATTGGTTCTAACTTAACAGGTTTCTTAGTTCTTATAACTGTTTTTGCTACTTTTTGAGCTAATTCTTCTAATGTTTTCTCTCTTTTTTGCTTGTATCCTTCTATATCTAATATAACTCTAACTCTGTTGTCTATTCCTTTTCCAGCTATTGCAGCTAATATATTTTGTAATGAATATAATGTTTCTCCTCTATAACCTATTAAATATCCTAAATTTTCACTATTAAGTTCGATTTTTAATCCACTTTTTTCTTTTTCTATCTTATATGATATTTTTTCGTCTAATTTTTCAATAAAAACTTTAAAAAATTCTTCAGCATTTTCTTGAGCCTTTTGTTGTTCTTCTTCACTTAATATTATTTCTTGTTTTATTTTATTATTTCTTTTACTCACTTCTGCTTCTTCATTTGCTTGCTCTTTTAATGTTAATTCTACTTTTACAACTCTTGGTGTTAATATACTAAAAAAGCTTCTTTTATCTTCATTTTCTAGTACTTTTATATCAACTTTATTTTTTGAAGCCTTTAAAATTTTTAATCCATTTTCTATAGCTTCATTTGTTGTTTTTCCTTCTGCAACCACTTTGTTTTCCATAAAACGACCTCCTCTAGTCTTTAATTACTTCATCTAATATAATTCTTTCTGCTATCATAAGTAAATTATTAATTAACCAATACAAAGCTAGTCCTAAAGGTGCTACAAAAGCAATTGAAATAGACATTATTGGCATCATCCAAGACATCATCTTGTTTGTTTGCATTATTGTATCCATTTCGTTTTCCTCTTTTACTTCTTCCCCTGTTTCTGCATCAATTACACTTTTCTTGTTTTCTTGAGACATTTTCGCTTGTTTTGCTGTTGTCATCTTTATAGATATAAAAGATGATAATATGTATAAAACAGGTATAATATAAACTGTGTAATCTGTCATGTTTTGTTGAGGAATTTTACTTAAATCTAAACCTAAGAAATTCATTTTTAAATTTAATTTATCAATATTTGCATCTTCTGGGTTCTTCTCTTTTAACCAATTATATTCTCTTATTAAATCAATTTCAGGATATACATTACTAATACTTCTTCCGTCTTCTTGTAATTGACTTATATAATTATTTATATTTTCTGATGGCACTTTTTCCATAAAAGTTAATGGACTTCTTACCAAATAGAAAATTGATAATAGTAATAAGAATTGTACAATTGCTGTTATACAACCACTAAAAGGACTCATGTTTTCTGTTTTATATAAATTCATTATTTCTTGATTCATTTTTTCTGGGTCATTTTTATATTTGAATTGAATCGTTTTCATTTTTTCTTGAAGTTCTGAACTTTTTTTCATTGTTCTTTGTTGTTTTATAGATAACGGTAATAATAATAATTTTATAATTACTGTAAATAATATTATTGCTAAACCATAGTTATTTATAGTATTGTATAAAAATTCTAATAAATAACCAAATATATTTGCTAACATTTGAAACATTTAATCTGTTCCTCCTATATTTTATTTTAAAGGATCATATCCCCCTTTTGAAAAAGGATTACATTTTAAAATTCTTATAATTCCTTTTGCCCCACCTTTTATTACACCATATTTTTCTACTGCCTGTTTTGTATATTCAGAACAGGTAGGATAAAATTTACAATGTATATTTTTACTTGATATCATAGGCGATATACCCTTTTGATATAAATTTATTAAAGAAATTATTAATTTTCTCATTTATTATCCTCTATAATATTAGCTTTATAAAAAATTTTCTTGATATCTGTATCTATATTTTCAAAATTAGCATTTATCGTATCTACATTTTTTTTCCATAAAAAAATAATGCTATATCCCATATTAAGTTCATTTTCTATATTTTTATACGATTCTCTTATTAATCTTTTTATTTTGTTTCTTTTAGTCGCTTTAGCTATTTTTACTCCTATAGCAATCCCTAAATAATTTATATTTTTATTATTTTTTTTCAAAAAAACTTCTATATATTTGCCTGAATAATATTTTCCTCTTGATAAAATATTTCTAAATTCATAATTTTTTTTTAACATTTTTGTTTTTTTCATTTTTTGCTTCTCCTTTAGAAAAGACATGCTTTTTAAATGAAAAAACATTTAATATCTTTTAGATTATGCATAAAAGGCTCGCTTTTGCGGCCTTTATAAATATTAAAAATAATATTGTTAAATACATATCTAAAAAACTAAGCACTTAATTTGTTTCTTCCTTTTGCTCTTCTAGCTTTTAATATTTTTCTTCCTGATTTAGTTTTCATTCTTTTCATAAAACCATGTTCTTTCTTTTCTTGTCTGTTTTTTGGTTGAAATGTTCTTTTCATTATTGGCACCTCCTAAATTGATAATAATTTATAAATTTTTCTTATCCTAAAATAACAAGTATATCGATTATATCGTAATTGATAATAAATTGTCAAGTAAATTTTATATTTTTTATAAATTTTTCTTAAGGATTTAGGACTTTAGCCACTTTTTAATTTATTATAAAAATCATAATTTTTCCTATCTGTTTTTTGTTGTTATGTAAATTTTTATTATCCTTTTTTTGAAATATTTTTGTAATTTTTATATGTTTTTCCACAGTTTTTTTTACATTTATTCACATTTTAAAAATTTTTTCCACAATTTTATTGACTTATTATATCTAAATTTGTTATTATATGAAAAGTATAAATATAAAAGATTTCCCTTGCAAATACTAGAATTTTTGTTTGTTTTTATCTTATATATTTTTACAAAAATATTACAAAGTTATAAACATTTGTGGATAATTTTGTGGATAATTTTTAAGAAAGGATGATTTTAATGGCAATAGAAAAAGAAGAATTAATTGCAAAAATAAAAGAATTATTACAACCTGAAGTTACTAAAATATCTTATGATACATGGATTTTACCATTAGGCATCAGAAGTATAGAAGGTAATAATATTGTTTTTACAGCTAATTCTGAATTTCAAAAAGACTTTATTGAAAACAAATATAGAAGTTTAATTTTCAACACTTTAAGATATATAACAAACAAAGATTGGACATTTTCAGTAATAGATTTATCACAAGAAGATAGCTCTGAAGATGTTATTAGTGATGATAAAACATCTTCAAACTCAACAGAAATAAAATCTAATAAGTCAACCTTAAATACAAAATATACATTTGAAACTTTTGTAGTAGGTGATAATAATAGATTAGCTTATGCTGCTGCATTAGCTGTTGGAAATGAACCAGCTAAATCTTATAATCCTTTATTTTTATATGGAGGAGTAGGTTTAGGAAAAACTCATTTAATGAATGCTATTGGAAATAGAATAATCGAAAATAACAATAAAGCAAATGTTTTATATGTTACTTCTGAAAAATTCACAAATCAATTAGTTAATGCTATAAAAGATAACAAAAATGAAATTTTTAGAAATAAATACAGAAATATTGATGTTTTATTAATAGATGATATTCAATTTATTGCTGGTAAAGAAAGAATTCAAGAAGAATTTTTCCATACTTTTAATACTTTATATGAAAATGGAAAACAAATTATTATCTCTAGTGATAAGCCTCCTAGAGAAATTCAATTTTTAGAAGATAGATTGAAATCTAGATTTGAATGGGGACTATTAGCAGATATTTCTTGTCCTGACTATGAAACTCGTTTAGCAATATTAAGAAAAAAGGCACAAGAAGAAAATATAATTATAGAGGATTATATTCTTTCTAACATAGCTAATAAAATTGATTCAAATATTAGGGAATTAGAGGGAGTATTTAATAAAGTAGTTGCAATGGCTTCTTTAACTCATAGTCCTATAACAATAGAATTAGCAGAAAAAACAATTAATGAATTCAAATACGAAAATGAAAAAGTAATATCTTGTGATTTTATAAAAGAAACTGTTGCTAAATATTTTAGTATTGATAAAGATGATTTATCTGGAAATAAAAGATCAAACGACATTGCTTTTCCTAGACAAATTGCAATGTACTTATGCAGATTAATAGCTAACATGTCTTATCCTCAGATAGGAGCAGAGTTTGGGGGAAGAGATCATTCAACTGTTATGCATGCATGTAGAAAAATAGAAAAAGAAACTAAAGAAAAAAATAACACAAAGTTAATTGTGGATAGTGTGAAAAACATAATCATAGATGTCAAACATTAATAATAAAAACAAATTCTATAAATTTTTAAAAATTGTGTTTGGAAAAAATTGTGTTTGGAAAAATATATCAATGTCGTTCTTACGGAACCAATAGATTTGATATCCACACCCATATGTTAATAAGCTGTTAAAAAACTGTGAACATATAAAAATATTAACACAAAAAAATTTAGCTGTGGATTAAACAGATAGTTTTCCACTAAATTATTAACAGCAATTTTTTTAGGGGTTCTATATATCAACACACTTTTCCACATTTTCCACAGGACCTAATACTATTACTACTAAAAATATTATTATTATTAAAAGGAGGAAGCAAAATGAAAATAGTTTGTTACAAAGATAAAATACTAAAAGCTATTAATTCCGTAGTAAAGGGAGTAGCATCAAAAACAACTATGCCTATACTAGAAGGTATATTAATTCAAACAAATGATAATGAAATAAAATTAACAACATATGACTTAGAAATAGGAATTGAATATGTAATGGATTGTGAAATAAAAGAACAAGGTAGTACAGTTGTAAATGCAATAATGTTTAGTGAAATAATAAGAAAATTACCAGATACTGAAATTAGTATTTCTTTAAATGACAAAAATTTATTAGAAATTGAATGTGAAGGATCATTATATAAATTAGCAACTATGAATCCAGAAGAATTTCCAGAATTACCAAAAATAGAAGTAGAAAAATCTATAGAAATAGATCAAAATGTATTAAAAAATATGATAAGAAAAACAATTTTTGCAGTAAGTACTGAAGAAAGTAGACCAATATTTACAGGATGTTTATTTGAAGTTGAAAATAATAAACTAAATTTAGTAGCTGTAGATGGATTTAGATTAGCATTAAGAAGTATATTTTTAAATAAACAAACAAATGATTTTAGTGCAGTAATTCCTGGAAAAACATTGAATGAAGTAAATAAAATAATTTCAGATTCATTTGAACCAGTAAAAATAGGAATATCTAAAAATCAAGCTTTATTTGAAATGGATAACTGTAAAATAGTTACAAGAATATTAGATGGAGAGTTTTTAAATTATAAAAATGTTATACCAAGTAATTGGGAAACAAGAGTAAAAGTTAATAAAAATAGTATTCAAGATAGTTTTGAAAGAATAAGTTTAATTTCTTCTTCATCAATAGAAAAAGAAAAGAAATATCCAGTAAAAGTAAATGTTGATATTGGAAAAGTAACAATATCATGTACAAATCAAACAGGAGATGCAAAAGAAGAATTATATGTTTCAACAGAAGGAAAAAATTTAGAAGTAGGGTTTAATCCTAAATATTTCTTAGATAGTTTAAAAGCAATAGAAGATGAAGAAGTATATATTGAATTTGGAACAAGTATCTCACCATGTTTAATAAAATCTATAGAAAATAATGATTATACATATATGATTTTACCAATTAGATTAAAAGAGGAATAAAAAATAAAAGGTAGGAGAAATTCTACCTTTAATTTAAAAAAAATAAATAAAAAGATTATTAATTATCCACAAAAGTTTAACAAAATGTGGATAATTATATATTTTATTTATTTATATAATAAATAATAAAAAAAGAAAAAAATAGTAAAAAAAAGAAAAAAATAGAATAAAATAGTAAAAAATATAAAAAAAAGAAAAAATGGACAAATAAAAAAAATAACGACGCATTAAAATCGAAAATAAGCCAATTTTATAAAAAAATAATGTAATTATATTATAGAAGAAAACATGTGTAAAAAATTAAATTTATAAAAATTAGAAAAAAATAGATAAAAAAAGAATAAAATAGAAAAAAAGATATAATGTATTAATTATAGCTATACACAAAATGGAGAAAAAGATGTGGATAAATAAAATAAAAGTAAATAATTTTAGAAATTATGATAATGAAGAAATTGAATTAAATAAAAATATAAATATTTTTTATGGAGAAAATGCACAAGGAAAAACTAATATAATAGAAGCAATTTTTTTAAGTAGTATGGGGAAATCTTTTAGAGCAAAAAAAGATAAAGAGATGATAAAATTATCTGAAAATAGGGCAATGATAGAAATATTATTTAATAAAAAAGATAGAGATGGAAAAATAAAAATAGAATTACAAAATAAAAAAAATGTATATTTAAATGGAATAAAATTAAAAAAATTAAGTGAATTGTTAGGAAATATAAATATTGTTATATTTACACCAGATGATATAAATATATTAAAAGGTGGACCACAAAATAGAAGAAGGTTTTTAGATATAATGATAAGTCAATTAAAACCTAATTATATGTATAATTTAAATTTATATTTAAAAACACTAGAACAAAGAAATAATTATTTAAGACAAATAAAAGAATATAATAAAGATGAAAATTTATTAGAAATATGGGATGAAAAATTAGTAGAATATGCATTTAATATTTATAATTATAGAAATGAATTTATAAATAAAATAAAAAATAAAATAAAAAATATTCATAGTGAAATAACAAATAATAAAGAAAAAATAGAAATTGAATATTTAACTGAATGTGAAAGTAAAGAAAAATATTTAAAATTATTAAAAGATAGAAGAAAATTAGATATAATAAAAGGTTATACTACAAAGGGAATTCATAGAGATGATTTTATTATATATATAAATAAGAAGGAATTAAATATTTATGGTTCTCAAGGTCAACATAGAACAGCAATTCTTTCATTAAAATTATCAGAATTAAATATTATATATGAAGAAACTGGAGAATATCCAATTTTATTATTAGATGATTTTATGTCAGAGTTAGATGAAAAAAGAAGAGAACATTTTTTAAAAAATATAAAAAATACACAAATAATAATAACATGTACAGAAAAATTTGATATTGAAAATAATAATATTTTAATATATAATGTAAAAGATGGAAAAGTTTATAAAGAAAATTAATAGGAAAAAGTAATATTAAAAAATTTTTATTTAAGAAAATTAAAGAATATGACTAAGTTCCTAGAGGAGGAAGTTAAATGGAAAAATACGAGCATAAGTATGGAGCAGAACAAATTCAAGTATTAGAAGGACTTGAGGCTGTTAGAAAAAGACCAGGTATGTATATAGGAAGTACATCTGTTAGAGGATTACATCATTGTGTTTATGAAATTGTTGATAATGGTGTAGATGAAGCTTTAGCAGGATATTGTACAGAAATAAATGTAATAATAGAACCAGGAAACATTATTAGTGTTGAAGATAATGGTAGAGGAATTCCAGTAGAAATTCATCCAAAAACTGGTATTTCAACTGCAGAGACAGTATATACAGTTTTACATGCAGGAGGAAAATTTGGTGGAGATAGTGGATATAAAGTGTCTGGAGGTCTTCATGGAGTTGGAGCATCAGTTGTAAATGCTTTATCTAGTTGGACAGAAGTTACTATAAAAAGAGATGGTAATTTATATCAAATGAAATTTGAAAAAGGAAAAACAACTCAAAAATTAGAGGTAATAGGTAAAGCAAAAGGAACTGGAACAAAAGTAAGATTTTTAGCTGATGATACTATTTTTGAAAGTTTAAATTATGAATATGAAGTATTAGAAAAAAGATTTAGAGAAATTGCATTTTTAACAAAAGGATTAAAGATAACAATAGAAGATCAAAGAGAAGAAACTCCTAAAAAATCAGAATTTTGTTTTGAAGGTGGATTAATTTCTTTTGTTGAATATTTAAATAAAAATAAAGAAAAATTAAATAAAACACCTATTTATATAGAAAAAGCAGGAGAAGTTCCAGTAGAAATTGCTATTCAATATACATCTAGTTATTCAGAAAATATATATACATTTGTAAATAATATTAATACAATAGAAGGTGGAACTCATCTAGAAGGATTTAAAAGATCATTAACAAAAGTATTTAATGATTATGCAAGAAGTCATAATATTTTAAAAGAAAAAGATAATAATTTACAAGGTGAAGATATAAGAGAAGGAATAACAGCAGTTGTATCAGTAAAAGTAAAAGAACCTCAATTTGAAGGACAAACAAAAACAAAATTAGGAAACAGTGAGGTAACAGGTGTTGTTCAAAGTATGGTAAATGAATCTTTATCAACATTTTTGGAAGAAAATCCAAATGTTGCTAAATCAATATTAGAAAAATGTATAAGTGCATCACGTGCAAGAGAAGCAGCAAGAAAAGCTAGAGAGTTAGTTAGAAAGAAAAATTCTTTAGAAACTTCGACTTTACCAGGAAAGTTAGCAGATTGTAGTAGTAAAAATGCTGATGAATGTGAAGTTTATATAGTTGAGGGAGACTCTGCAGGAGGAAGTGCTAAACAAGGAAGAGATAGAAAATTCCAAGCAATATTACCTTTATGGGGAAAAATGTTAAATGTTGAAAAAGCAAGAGCTGATAAAATTTATGGTAATGATAAATTAAATCCAGTAATATTAGCAGTAGGTGCAGGTATAGGTGCAGACTTTGATATAACAAAAATAAGATATGGAAAAGTAATAATTATGGCTGATGCCGATGTTGATGGTGCACATATTAGAACATTATTATTAACATTTTTCTTTAGATATATGAGACCATTAATAGAAAATGGAAATGTTTATTTAGCACAACCACCATTATATAAATTATCTAAAAAAGGAATGGAAGATAAATATTGTTATACAGATGAAGACTTAGAAAAGGCATATAAAGAATTAGAAGAAAAAGGAATAACAAGAGATCAATTAGGATTACAAAGATATAAAGGTTTAGGTGAAATGAATCCAGAACAATTATGGGAAACAACTATGAATCCTGAAAGTAGAATATTAGTAAAAGTTACAATGGATGATGCAATTAAGGCTGATGAAATATTTACTTTATTAATGGGGGATGAAGTTGAACCAAGAAGAAACTTTATAAAACAAAATGCTAAATATGTAAAAAACTTAGATATATAAAAATAATAAATATAATAAAAAATTTAATGGCAGGTAAATTCAATTTACCTGCCATTAATCTATAAAGCTAATAATAATTTCAGCTAAAACTAATATACCTAATTTTCAAACCTAATATATATTGCTATATAAATAAGCTCTATACCAAATATATTAATCAGTTGCTCGACTATTAATACACCCTAAATAACTATATTCATCCATGAAGGACTAGTAATAACCACTTAAAAATAGATATAAAAATAATCTTAGCTCGAATATATTACATATAATTTGACCATATATAAAAGAAATAAATATAAAAATATAGCCTGCAAACACCTAATATACTCTTCTCGCCGACATATTATAATATATAAAAATACACTATAATATATCTTTGTCCGAATATTAATAAACAAAAAATCATCTATTAATACTCTTGGCTCAACTATTATTAACCTTATAATATTATTATGTATAAAAACAAAAAAAATATTCAATAAAATAAAAAATATTAATAAAAATAAAATAAAAAACAAAAAAATATTAATAAAATTAAAAAATAAAAAAGCAGAATTAAAAGTTTTTAAATAGAAATAATATTGTACACAAATAAAAAAATATAAAAATTTTAGACAATTAATTTTAAAAAGAAATGAAATGTAAGAGTAAATTTATAAATTATAATTTTAAAATGAAAAATAAAATAAGGTTAACACTATTTTTTAAAAAAATTATTTTATAATAAAAAGTAAGTAAGATTTACAACAAAAAACAATAAAATTCTTTTGAAAAATTATTAGGCATAAAATAAATTAAGAGATTTATTAAATATAAATAGAAAATCAAAATGAAACTCAACAGTGGTTTACATATAATAAACAAAATATATTATTTTTTTATAATTTTTTTTAATACAATTAAAGATGACACAAATAAAAAATCTTTTTTATAAAAAAGGAAAGTTAAATATTTAAAAATTTTATAAAAAAATTCTC
>JABLTO010045724.1_pt1 | contig 72353 bp, 66 predicted proteins | sample 7160091 | NCBI WGS metagenome assembly JABLTO01 (sample SAMN14651225, study PRJNA627086) | human gut metagenome | isolation source: feces | host: Homo sapiens
GGAAAGCTTGTGAATTCGGTTGCGTACCGCATCACGGGGAATAAATACTCTGCCGAGGATGCCGCGCAGGATGCGTTTGTTTCCGCATGGATGAAGCTTGACACGCTTAACGAGCGCGAAAAGTTTTCATCGTGGGTCTGCAGGATCGAGGGAAACACTGCAAAAAATATAGCGTTTCATTATAGAAATACCGCGGCGGACATCTCTCTTGATCTTGTTTCTTATTTCGAATCCGAGGAATGCGGTGAACCTGAGATCACACTTGTCGCGGATTCGGAAAACGAAGAGCTTCGGGAAGCCGTCGAGGCACTCACGGAAAAGATCCGTGAGACGGTCAAGCTTCATTACTTCGACGGTTATTCGGTAAAGGAGATCGCCGAGATGCTTTCCCTGCCGGCGGGAACGGTAACATGGCGCCTCTCCGAAGGAAGAAAACAATTGCGGAAAGGATACGGAATTATGGAAAAAACGGTATATGACGAAAACGAATCCCTTGAGAAACGTGTGCTTCGCCAGATCGACGAGCTGAGAAAGAGTACGCGGAAGAATGACCGATCCGGATTTGAAAATGACTACCGCGAAGTGCTCGCGGCGGTGGAATCACTTTCGGACACCGACAAAAAGAACTTTATGCTTGCCGAAGTTCTGACTCTCGGATATTGGTTCCTTCCGGGAGCGAAGAACGACGAGACTTTCAGGCGTATAAAAGAAGCGGTCGAGGCAAGCCATAACGACGAGGTGATGCAGGCTGTTTTAGCGGTTGAAAACAATAAGTACAGAGGAGAAGCCGCACTCGACTTTATGCGCGGGAAGATAGACGCTCTTCGTGCAGGCGGATACCGTCTTGCTCTCGGCTATGAGATCTTCTGGTACGCGGAAGCGCTTCTTACCGAACACGGCCGCTGTGACGAAGCATTCGCAGAGTTTCGCAAGGTGACGGAGGTTCTTGATCCGTCGGACGTATATTATGCCAGTGCCGTCGGCGCGATCAAAGCGGCAGAACTCTGCGACAGGATAATGGTGAACGGAGACTGCATGATAGGCGCGACCGGAAATCTTCTTGAAAAAGACGGTGATAAGCTTTACTTTACTGATCTGCCCGGATTCCTAAGCGAGGGCAGCGGACTTTTCTGCGGGCTTGGTATGTGCGACAGAATGGTGCTCGATTCTTCGATGAAGCCCGGAGACACGTTTGTTGCTTCTGACGGTGAGTCTGCTTATACGGTAAAGAGCAGCAGCGAAAACGTCACCGTGCCCGCCGGAACATTCGGAGGGTGCATTCTGATCGAAGTCTGCAAAGCAGACGGATGTGCCGCGAAAGCATGGCTTGCTCCGGGCGTCGGAATCGTAAAGGCGGAAGTAAAGCGTTGGAACTGCGAAGAATGGGTCCTTACGGAGTTCACATGTGCGGATAACTCTTCGGGCGAAATTATTCCCTTTGATGTGGGCAACCGCTGGAAATTCTCTCTTTCGAATCGAGACAAGTGGTCCAAATGGGACTTACATGATATCGAAAGCATTTATGAGGTCGTCTATGCGGATGACAAAAAGATAAATATTTCTCAGTATGAGCACAAAAAACCTGCGGATTTCAATAAATCCACGGTAGACGGCAACTGCGCTTTTATCCGCGCTAAGTATGTCGAAAACGGCGACGATGCAGGACTCTGCAACCGCGATGAGGTCTATGCTTCTCTTGATCTGATGCAGAAGGCATCAAAGACGGATTATGAAAGAAAGTTCGCATCAGCATTTGCGGATGTTACAAAGCGCATCTTTGAGACGGACGAAAAAGCAAATCCCGACTATACGGAAAAAGGTGTCTGGAACTTCTTCAATCTCTACCGTGTGGTTGAAAGAGAATGTGAAAAGAAAATAATTGAGTGCAGTGTACATATCGAGTGGAAAGACACCCGGACGATGGATTTCGACGGTACAAAGCTTCTTCATGCATTCCTTCTCAGTATATGGTCGGATGACATCGGCTGTCTGTGGAGTGACAAATTTGTTCCCGGATATACCGAAAATAAGAACGTGGTTATCTTCGCGGACAGCGTTCGCCGGGAAATCACCGTGGGCGAGGATGAGACCGTGACGACAGCCGCAGGCACCTTTGAAGGATGCAGACATATCCATGTCCAAATCGACGGGCTTTCCAGAGGCTTGGCGTATTTCGGCGGATGCATGGACTTTTGGTTTGCTCCGGGCGTAGGACTTGTGCGGTACGAGCGCGCGACCGATTGTGAGCGTGATAACGTCTTTGAGCTTACCTCTTACGAGGGAACGGGCGAGGGATACTTCCCGACGGCTGCAGGACTGTTCCGCCGCTACGAGCCTACCGACCTGCGCGGCGGATGGCACTCATCGGTTGAGCACACCTATGCCGAGAAGGACGGCGAGATAAGAATAATCGAAAACATTCTCGGAACGCGGGACCGCAAACAGTATGAGGAATCCCTTGTGCGCCTCGGACTGAAGTAAACTGTTTCGGCCGCACGGCGGAAGCGCATTTCGCACGGCGAAGGCGGTGCCGGCGATCGGCTTTCCCGCGGCAGATTTTCTGCCGCGGGGAGATTTGCCGTTTTCACTCGGGAATCGGCAGGAGAGAAAAACGCTGCAGCGGAAATTTTATCGAACAGCCTCCCGCGCCGCACAACTGTGCAGCCGGGGAATGCGCAATGTGTACGACCGCACTTTCGCTGAAACGGGAAACGGCGCGCATCCGTGAAACGAGACAACGGGACAGGCACAGCCGCACTCCGTCACGGCGCATGAGCGCCGGAGAAAAGCCTGTCCCCGGATTGCGCTGCGGCGCAGACTGCCGTACAAGCGCGCGCCCGCATCTATGTGAAAACTCAGGTTACCGAACGGGCATGCCATCGCCAGGGTGCAGGCTTTCGTACATACCGCGCCCCATCATACCATAGAAAAAAGTCCCTTGCCGATGGGCAAGGGACTTTTTGTGTGCTTTCCGTCGGTGGGACGGAGAAATGCTGTTTCCGAAATCAGAATGCGAAATACTTCTCGCGCATGCGCTTCATTCTGCCGTTCATCATGCCGAGAGCCTTGATCGCCTCTTCCTTCTCTTCCTCGGTGCCGTAGACTGCCTGCTTCATGAGGCGGCCCTCTTCAAAGCAAGCGTCGTCGTGCATCGGGAAGTAGTGCTGAAGCAGGAAGCAAGCGTAGGTTGCGTAGCGGAGCTCACCAACGACGCGGAACTCCTTGCTGAGCGTATCTATTGCAACGCTTCTGAGCTTCTTTATGGAGTCGATGAGAGCGCATCTCTCGTTCTCGGGTGAGAACACCATGGTGGAGCAGAGGAATGCGATTCTGTTCTCGATTGTTGCGTCGTGGCTGTCGGTGCTTCCTACGATCGGATACTTATGACCGCGTGCCATGTCCTCATAGTATCTGATCGACTGGAGACCATTCTGTTCGAAGTAGTCCTCTCCGCCGAGCACCTCGAATGCGTCGAAGATCTTGTTCTCAACAAGCCAATCGTTGAGTGCCGTCGGAGTGTGGTATGTGCTGCAGTCGATCCAATTAGGATGTACGAAGATTCCGAGACCGTTTGCACGTCTGATCTCGTCGTGGATCCACTTGAGCTGAGCTGCCGCGTGAGCCTCAACATTGTCGGGAACCTCGATCTGAGCGGTGAGCTCTGCCATCTTTGCGCCGAATTCATCCTGGCTCATAACGTCGGGGCACTTTCCGAAGAGGGAGCGCGTCGAGGGATCGGTTCCGACCTCGTCGGTCTGTGTGCCGCTGATCATCGCGTTGATGCTGTACTCGGCGCCGATGCTTATCGTGTGCTGAGGAGTGAACAGACCGTTTGCGGCGGGAAGCTGTACTTCCTCACCGGTGAGAAGGGTAAGCTCGTTGGGAATGTCCTTGAAGCTCTCCATAACGCGGAGAGAGGGATAGTAACGGTAGTGATCGGTGATCGCAAGGAAGTCGCAGCCGTGCGCGCGATAGCTCGATGCAACGAATTCGGGAGTCTGCGAACCGTCGGAGTATGTGGAATGAAGGTGAAGGTCGCCCATGAACGGGTAAACGCCTACGAGATCGCCGCTTACCGCATAAACGGAGAAGGTACCGAAGCAGCACCAAATGTGATACTCGCCCTCGTGGGGAAGTTCTACCTTTACCGTGAAGCTGCCTTCCTCCGTTCCGTTGAAGGGAATGACGCGCTTGTACTCCGTAGCCGGATAATTACCGTTGCTGCCTGACATCCACATAACGGTTGCCTCATAGGTCTGTTCCGGGGACATCGACTTGCGCCCGCCCGTGTAATGGATGTGAATTTCCGCTTCTTTGCCTGCCTCGAAAACCTTCGGGAAGACATCATACGTCCAAAGCTCGTGAGTTCTTCTGAAAGCCATGAAAAATCTCCTGATTTCTTGATTTGATTTGGACAACCCGTGTCGATGCGAGCCGTCCTTCAAGTACAACTGTATTCTACCATACATGATATACTAATTTCAAGACGAAAATGAAAAAATGTTCACGGCTTTTTCGAAGCCGGACGCGGAACAAAAGCTGAAAATGAATTTTCGGCGTTCGCACACTGCATATTTATCGGAAAATCGGACTATAAGCTTGACAAACGGAGCTTGAAATGATAGAATTGAAACGAAAAACATGCAAAAATGCAGGTGAACAAAATGCGAAAAAATAATATAATTTTGCGCGAAAAGGAATTTTCCGAGGCGGAAAAGTTTCGCGTGTATTTGATGATGATCGCGGTCGGCGGATTTCTCGGCGCGTATACCTTCACACTGAAGGGCGGAGTGTTCTGCAACGCGCAGACCGCAAACTTCGTTCTGCTTGCGGTGCAGCTCGGCAAGGGAAGCTTTCACCGCGCGCTCTACTATTTCATACCGATTTCGGCGTATCTCCTCGGCGCGGTGCTTTCGGAATTTCTTCCGAAATATGTGAATTCGGTCGGATTTGCACGCTGGGAGACGTTCTTTATCGCAATCGAGGCGCTGTGCCTGCTCATCCTCGGATTCATCCCGGACAGCGCGCCCGTGCAGATATTTCAGGTGACGGTCAATTTCATCGCGTCGATGCAGTACAACACGTTTCGCGCAGCTCAGCACGTTCCGATGGCGACCACCTTCTGCACCAATCATCTCCGTCAGGTGGGGGTAAACATCGTCGGAACCGCGCACCGCGACCCCGAGGCGAAAAGGCGCCTCGTCATGCATATTCTCATGATCCTTTCGTTTGTCGCGGGAGGGATCGTGTCGGCATTTCTGTGCGTTCGCCTCGGAGGACGGGCGATATGGGGTGCGGTCGTTCTTCTGATTATCGTGTTCGCCGATCTTCTCGTTGACGATCTCGCCGGCGGGGGAAAAAACGGCTCCGGCGAATGATACCCACGCGCGGAGGGGGAAGCGTAATTTTTCTGCCGGGAGCGGTAAAACGTCCGACACGGCGAAAAACAACGCGCGATTTTTTGAAAATCTGTTGATTTTTCCGGTGCTATGTGATATCGTATTAAGGGTAAGTCATGAAAATTTCGGCATTGCGCCGTGAAAAACGAGGTATTCAAATATGGAAAAGAAACTCAGAATCGGCCTTATCGGTATAGGCGGAATGGGCAGCCACCATCTGTTCACCAGTCATGCCGAGAATCCGCGTGTTCAGATCGTTGCTCTCTGCGACCTCATCGAGGAGCGCTGCACCAACGCGATCAAGCGTCTCGGCATCGACGGAATCTCCGTTTACACGGATTTCCGCGAGATGATCGACAAGGAAGACCTTGACGCGGTCGATATCGCAACCCCGAACAACTTCCACTCCATCATAGCCGTATACGCAATGGAGCACGGACTTCATGTGTTCTGCGAGAAGCCCGACGCGGTAAGCGTTGAGGAAGCTCAGAAGATGAAGGAAGCAAGCGAGAAGTACGGCAAGGTTCTCATGGTTATGAGAAACAACCGTTATTATGAGAACTCGCAGTACCTGAAGAAGTACATCGAGAGCGGCGCAGCAGGCGAGATATACTGCGGACGCTGCGGATGGATCCGCCGCCGCGGTATCCCCGGCAAGGGCGGCTGGTTCACCACCAAGGCACAGTCCGGCGGCGGGCCCCTGATCGACCTCGGCGTACATATGATCGACCTTTCCATCTGGCTCATGGGCAACCCGAAGCCCGTTGCGGTTTCCGGATGCACCTACAGCAAGTTTGCCAACGATGACGCGCAGAGCGACAGCGAGCATTCCAAGTTCGGCGATGCCAAGGAAGACGGCACCTTCGACGTTGAGGACCTCGCAATGGGCTTCATCCGCTTCGACAACGGCGCCTGCCTCCAGATCGAGTTCAGCTGGGCTTCCAACATCGAGGGCGAGACGAGATTCGTCGAGCTTCGCGGAACCAAGGCGGGAATCACCTGGTGCGACAACGGCGATGCCAAGATCTACTCCGAGGAGAACGGCAAGCTTGTCAATACCGTCCGCAGCGGCGGCATGGGCAACGGTCACGACGAGGCACTCCGTCACTTCACGAGAATCGTACTTGACGGCGCAGCTCCGGACTACGTTCCCGAGCAGGGCCTCAACATGATCAAGATCCTTGAGGCTATCTATAAGTCTGCCGAGACCGGACGCGAGGTCGTTCTTTGATGTATAAGACCGTAGCACTCGCGTGCGATCACGCGGGATTCTCTCTCAAGAACGAGCTGATGCTCCACCTTTCGTCGCGCGGCATCGAATTCCGTGATTTCGGCACCTACAACGAGGAAAGCTGTGATTATCCCGATTATGCCGCTGCGGCTTGCCGCGCGGTCCTCTCGGGAGAATGCGATTGCGCGATCCTCGTCTGCGGAACCGGTGTCGGAATGTCGATCGCGGCGAACAAGTTCGACGGGATCCGCGCGGCGTGCTGCTCGGATACGTTCAGCGCACGCTTCACCCGTCTGCACAACGATGCGAACGTCCTCTGCATGGGTGCGCGTGTCGTCGGATCGGGACTTGCGGTCGATATGGTCGACCTGTTCCTCGATACGGAGTTCGAGAACAGCGGAAATCATCCGCGCCGTGTGGCTCTCCTTGCCCGGATCGAAAAGACTCACAGATAAACCGATAAAAAGCATCCCGAACTGCAAAGCACGGGATGCTTTTTCGCTTTCGCTGCCGGAGTCTGCCGCCGCTTAGCCCGAAGTCCGCCGCAGGCGTTGCCCGCCTCGTTTGCTTTTATCGGAATAAAGTGTACGGAGCGGGATTTTCGCGCGTTTTTACTTGATAATTGTTAAATTTACAAAAAGGTATTCCATTTATCCGCCGAATGGATTATAATTATAATGTATAACTATTTCTATTCGAAAAATCAACATTCCGGAGGAATATCATGAAGGAACGCTATAATATTGAAATATCGGACATTCAGCTTTCGGTCGTATCGGACGAGCCCGAGGATTTCGTCAATTCAATCGTCGAGAAGATTAATGCAAGAGTCAGCGATCTGATTATTCGCAACAAGCGATGCTCAAAGCTTGACGCAGCGCTGCTCTGCGCCCTCGATTACTGCGGCGAATGCACCAAGGCAGAGAAGCGCATACGGAACCTTGAGGCTCAGATCTCGCTTTACGACGCGAATCTGAAGCGCATGAGAGAGGAGCTTGCCTCATCGCAGAAGGCATCCCCGGCGGTGAAAAGCGCGCTCGGAATAAAGGACGGCGCGGATGAGAGCGCCGATGAGAACGCCGTGACCGACACCGAAGACAATGCGCAGAGCGACGAAACCTGTACTTCGTGCGCTTCCTGCTCTGCGGACGCAGAATGTGCCCCCGAAGACGAAACGAAGAAAGCGGAAGAGGCAAAACCGGCGAAGGAAAATCGCGCGGAGTCCAAAAGAGACAAGCTTGAACAGATAGAAATGCTCCTGCGCCGCAACGATGACAAATAAATCTCCGTCGTGCGCGGCGGAGAGCGCAGAGCGCTCCTTGCCGGAGCTTCTTCTTCCGGCGGGATCGCCGGAAGCGCTTGCCGCCGCGATCGAGGGCGGAGCAGATGCCGTTTATTTCGGTGCGTCCTCATTTTCGGCGCGTGCGCGTGCGGTGAACTTCACCGACGGCGAGATTGCTTCCGCACTCAGACTTTGCAGGACCTACGGCGTGAAAGCGTATGCCGCGGTCAACACGCGCATCCGTGACGTTGAGCTTGAGCGCGCGCTCGAGCTTGTGTCGCTTCTTTATTTCGAAGGGACCGACGCCGTTATCTGCGCCGATCCGGGGCTTGCGCTCGGTATCCGCGCGCGCTTTCCCGAGATGCAGCTTCACGCGAGCACACAGCTTACGCCGGAATTTCTCCCCGATGCCCGCGCACTTGAAGAACTCGGATTTTCACGCATGGTCGCGCCGCGCGAGCTTTCGCTCGGCGATCTGCGCACCCTCTGCGAAAACAGCCCGATCGAGATCGAGGCGTTCGTCCACGGCGCGCACTGCGTGTCGCTGTCGGGGCAGTGCCTCATGTCATCGGTGATCGGCGGTCGGAGCGCGAACCGCGGGGAATGCGCACAGCCGTGCCGCCTTCCGTGGAAACTCGGCGGTCGGGAAGGGTATCTCCTTTCCCTTGCCGACATGTGCTATGCGCCGGATATCCCCGGGATCATCTCATCGGGTGTGCGTTCGCTGAAGATCGAAGGACGGCAGAAGAACGCAGACTACGTTTACGGTGTGTGCCGGATATACCGCCGCCTGCTTGACGAGCGCCGATGCGCGACCGAAGATGAGATCGCATACATGGCGTCGCTTTTCGAGCGCGGCTTTACCGACGGATACCTCCGCCGCTCTTACGCCGGAATGACGGGCGTGCGTGCGTCGGACGCGCAGAGCGCCGCCGCGTTTGCGGGGCTTTCCCGCACCGTGCCCGTCCGCGCATCGCTGAAAGCCGAAAGCGGAAGGAAGGCCCGGATGTGCATGGAGTCTCCGTTCGCTTCGGCATCGGTGTTATCGGAGGAGGACGTGCGCCCGGCGGAAAAATCCCCGCTCACCGAAGAAAGAGCGAGAGCTTCTCTTTCAAAGCTCGGCGGCACCGGATTTTCACTTGAATCCTTTGAACTTGAGACGGACGGCGCATCGTATCTCGGCGCGTCCGAGCTTAATTCGCTCAGACGAAGCGCCGTTGCGGCGCTTACCGATCCCCCTGCGCGGACGGAAAACGCCGGACACGTCGGCAGCGGAGAAATTTCGATACCGTATTGCGCCGCGCGCAAGATACCGGAAGAGGAGATCACGGAGATCTCCGATCGGACGGAGAGCGCGCACGAAAAAAACGGACGCACGGCGGAATTTATGTTTGCGGACGCTGTTCCCGAAGAAGCGTTCGAATTCTTCGACGAGATATATCTTCCTTATACGGAGAAGCGCGACGGCTGTGCGCTGAGCCTGCCGCCGTTTATGACGGACGAGCTTGCCGCCGCGATCGCGAAAAGGATCGTGCCGGGCTCGAAGATGCTCGCGCACACGGTGGGTCAAATATATTTCGCACATTCGCTCGGCGCGGATGTGACCGCGTCGTTCAGGCTGAACGTGTTTAACCGCGATACTGCGGATCTCCTCGGCGCGCTCGGCGCGCGGTGCATCACGCTTTCGCCCGAACTCGGCTCGGCGGCTCTGCGCGATATCGCGCGCACGGCGCACGGCGCGCTTTCCGCCGTCGCCTACGGAAAGCTTCCGCTTATGCATACGGTGCGCTGCATGATGCACGACCCGCTCCGCTGCCGCAGAGGAAGCGGAGGCTTTTCGGGCAAGATCCGCCCCGGGGATGCGTGCAGGGAATACATCACCGACAGAAAAAACGTAAAATTCTTTGTCGTCGGGAACCGCGACTGTACGAACACGGTGTTCAACAGCGTACCAGTCTGGACTGCCGATAATCCGTCTGCAATCCGCGGACGGGGCATCGCAGAGCATTTCGTGTTTACTGACGAGAGTGCGGACAGAGTGCGCGGCGTTATCGGCGCTTACCGCACGGGACGCGCCCCGGATCTCCCCGTCAGACGTATAAAATAAAGCTTCGGATGAGCGGCGAGTCGATCGTCCGGAATGAAGAAAGGTTTGAATTGCAGAATGAGTAAGAATATAGGAATTGACCTCGGAACCTCGAACGTCATAGTCTATGCCAAGGGCAAGGGGATTGTGCTCCGTGAGCCGTCGGTCGTCGCGGCTGAAACGCGAGGCGGCAAGGTTGTCGCGGTCGGAAACGAAGCGAAGATGATGCTCGGAAAGACCCCCGGCTCGATAAAGGCGGTGCATCCGCTGAAGGACGGGGTCATCGCGGAATTCGATTTCGCGGCGAAGATGCTTCGCGATATGTTCTCGCGCGTGTCCGGCAACGCTCTTTTCAGCCGCCCGAAGGTCATGATCTCCATCCCCTATGGGGTTACGGAGGTTGAAAAGCGCGCTGTCGAGGATGTGACACTCGAAGCGGGCGCACAGTCCGTCGCGCTTATTGAGGAGCCGTTTGCTGCGGCGATCGGCGCGGGACTGCGCGTTGAGGACGCGCGCGGAAGTATGATAATCGACATCGGCGGCGGGACGACAGAGGTTGCGGTCATAAGTCTCGGCGGCATCGTCCTGTCAAATTCGATCAAGATCGCGGGCGACACCTTCGACGAGTCGATCGCGGCATATATAAAGAATAATTTTCACGTCCTGATCGGCGACGTGACTGCGGAGGAGCTCAAAAAAAATCTCGGCTCCGCGCTTGAGGCGACCGACCGCGGCGCGATGGAAATCCGCGGGCGAAACCTCCAGAACGGACTTCCCGCGATACTTACCGTGAATTCGGCGCAGATCCGCGAGGCGATGAGTGAGGACATATCGCGCATCATAGACTGCATAAGAAATACGCTTGAGACGACACCGCCGGAACTTTCATCGGATATATACGACTCGGGAATCATGCTTACCGGAGGAGGCGCGCTCATTGCGGGACTTGCACAGGTAATCGCACAGACTACGGGAATCCGCGTGATTGTCGCAAAGAGTCCGCTCGACTGCGTTGCGGTCGGAATCGGTCACGTCATTGAATCGGACTTCAACGGTGCCGTTTCCTTCAGAAACAGATAACTCAGCGGCGTTCCCGAACGGTAACTGCTGCTTTTACCGCCGTGCGGCGGAACGGAGATTCAGATGAAGAATTTTTTCAAGACAAGGTTTTTCATAGCGGTGCTGATTATCGCGCTCGCCATGATCGCGGTACCGTCGATACTTACGGCGATGGGACTTTCCGACGTGGTGCAGAGCGGTATTGCGGCGATTCTCATGCCCGGGCAGAAGCTGTTCAGCTTTGCTGCCGACGGGCTTTCGGGCTATGCCGCCTATTTCACGGAATATGACAGACTTGCCGCCGAAAACGAACGCCTGAAATCGGACCTTGCGAAAATGAATGACAAGGTGTACACCGCGGAAGAGCTCGAACGGATGAACGATTGGCTTTACGACTATCTCGAGCTGAAGCGCGAACACATGGATTTCTCCCTCACGGAGGCGGCGGTGACGGGGCGCGGCAGCTCGAATTATATCAGCGTTCTCACTATAGACCGCGGCACTTCGTCCGGATGCCTCGAAAATATGCCCGTCGTTACCTCGGACGGCATCGTCGGATATATCGCCGAGGCGGGCGCACACTGGGCGAAGGTGGTCACGATCGCCGAAGCATCGAGTGCGACCGGTGCGGTCATAAGCCGCACGGGGGAGGCGGGACTTGTCTCGGGAAGCTATTCTCTTGCTGCCGCCGGACTTCTGAAGATGACATATCTTTCGCCCGACAGCGATGTTGCGGTCGGCGACCGCATAGTGACAAGCGGCTACGGAAGCGTATATCCGCGCGGGCTTGTGATCGGATACGTCGATTCGGTCGAGACCGACGAATTCAGTCAGAATAAGGTTGCGTATGTGAAGCTTGCCGCGAACCTCGGAGACCTTACTAATGTCATGGTCATAACTTCATATGAGACGAAGGAAGCGACCGATGCCGATGAATAACGGAAATATGCCGAACACGGACGGACGCGGGAACGGTACGCGGAGAACGGTACGCCCCGACGGCTCACCGCTCGGAAACGGCGCGTATCAAAGCGGAGGTGCGCGGGGAAATACCGCGCATACCGACGGCGCGGACAGACGCCGTACCGCCCATAAGCCGACGGATGCGCGCCTGCGTGAAAACGGCGCACGGCGGAAGACGGGAAAGACTGAGCGCACAGGTACCGCACGATCGCGTGCGGGAAATGATGTCGGGCAAAACGGCGCGCGGCGGCGACCTGAAAATTCCCGTGTCGGCGGTGCAAACCGCAGGACGGATAATGCCGCCCCGGCGCAGTATTACCGCCGCAGTGCATATCTCGGAAAGAGCACGACCGCGCGTCCGCCGTCACAGCGTACCGCGAGCCGGAGAAAAACGGTTTTTCCGGAAAAGCGCCCGATCCTCAGCGAGGGGAAAATAGACCTCAATGCACTCCGCGCAAAGGTGAAGCGCTTTGTATCTTCGGCATTTTCAAACATCTTGCTCGAACGCGAAACGCTTATAAAGGCGGGCATCTGCGCCGCACTGATGATACTTTTCACCCTTCTTCAGACCACGATCTTTTCGAGCCTGCGCCCGTTCGGCGCGGTGCCCGATATGATGCTGTCTGCGGTCATTGCGATTGCCGTGTCCGAAGGTGAAAAATGGGGCGCGGTCTGCGGACTGATATCGTCGCTCCTCATATCCTCGGTCGGAACGACGGGCTTTTCGGTGATCCCGCTCGTTTATATGCTTACCGGATATATAAGCGGACTGCTCAGCCGCTACTACCTCAGACAAAACGCCGTGATACGGCTTATATATCAGCTTTGCGCGGGATTTCTGCGCGCGGCGGCGACTCTTATGATGCTGCATGCGCATATGGCGCACTTTACATTCACCGAGGTGCTCACGGGAACGCTTCTTCCGGAGTATTTTTCGACTCTCGCCGTCTCGCCGCTCGTTCAGGCGGCGGTCTGGATATCGCTGAAAGCCTTCCACAGAACCCGTGCCGAGCGCACCGATACGCCTTCCGATTTATGATCGGATAAATTTAAGAAAGGAAGTCCCGCGGGACAAATAACGTATAATGAAAAAACGCGAACATCTCGGACGGTATATTGCGCTTGCGGGGATATTCCTTCTCGTTTGCCTTATATATATAGGCAGGCTCGTGAATCTGCAGATCGCGGGTCAGGATTACTATACGATGACCTCCGGAAGCAAAACAAGCACGAGAACCGTTACGATACAGGCGCTGCGCGGTCAGATCTACGACAGAAACGGCGTCGCGCTTGTCACGAACAAGTATTCGTACGATGTCAGCTTCGAAGCGACGACGCTGCCCGCGAAGAATGCGGATAAGAATCCGCTCATCATGTCGGTGATCACGCGAGTGCGCGATTTCGGCGCGGAATATGATACGCCCGAGGGTCCGTTCACGCTCGAGCGGAACGGGGAAAAGTTCGTCTTTTCGTGGAATACGTCCTATCTTTATAAGGATGACGGATCGTATACCGTTTATGCGTCGCGCCTGATGAGGCTGCTCGACGATCTCGGCGCGAAATTCCCGAAAAATCCCCAGACGCAGACGGAGAACGAAGAGGAAACCACACCCGACCGCGATATTCCGCTGCCGGAGGCGGACGACTGCGCCGCGCTTCTCCTGAAGCGGTACGGACTTACCTATACGGAGAAGAAAAAGACGTACTACACATATAACGCGGAAGAGACGAGGGAGCTTTTCTGCTTCCGCCTTGACATGGAGCTCAGAAATTTCGCACCGCTGAATCCCTATCTTATCGCCGAGAACGCCCCGCTTGAGCTTATCACTCTGCTTTCGGAGGGAAGTTCGCGCGGCATCTCCGTAAAAACGAACGTCGAGAGAGTCTACGGCGTTCCGGGATACGCAAGCCATATCCTCGGACGGGTCGGCAAGATACAGCCCGACAAGACTGAATATTACGATTCGCTCGGATATTCGCTCGACGCGATAGTCGGCGTTTCCGGCGTGGAAAAGGCTTTCGAGGATCAGCTGCGCGGGATCGACGGTCAGCTTACGCTCATCGAGGACTCCGAGGGAAACGTGATCGACGAATACGTTTCAAAGGAGCCGATCGCGGGCAACGACGTGTACCTCACGATAGATATAGAGTATCAGAAGATTGTCGAGGACTCGCTTGACGCGAATATCGCATATATCCGCGCACTGGCGGAGGATAAAGAGGGCGAGCTTGACGGCGAGGACGCGCGGGCCGGCGCGTTCACGGTCATGAACATAAAGACGGGCGCCGTGCTTGCCGTCGCGTCCAATCCGACGTTCGACCTTTCGACCTTCGACGAGGATTACGCTTCGCTTTCGAAGAATTCCTCTTCGCCTCTGTTCAACCGTGCGCTGAACGGCGCGTATACTCCCGGATCGGTATTCAAGCCGGGGGTCGCGGTCGCCGCGCTCAACGAAGGAATAATCACGCCTTATACGGAAATAATGGACGAAGGCGTGTACAGATATTATGAGGAGACGGGGTTCGCACCGCGATGCTGGATAAACCTGATGTTCGGTTCGAGTCACGGTCTGCTCAACGTCACCGAGGCTATACAGGTGTCGTGCAACTGCTTCTTCTATGAGGTAGGACGCCGCCTCGGAATCGAGAAAATGAACGAATACTGCAAGGGCTACGGCCTCGGCGAGCATACGGGCATCGAGCTTGACGAGGCGGTCGGAACGCTCGGCGGTCCCGAATACCGCATAGAGCACGGGCTGAACGCATGGAGCCCCGGAGATACCGTTCAGGCGGCGATCGGTCAGATGGATAATACGTTCACGCCGCTTCAGCTTTCCTGCTATATCGCAACTCTCGTGAACGGCGGAACAAGATACGGCGCGCACATTCTTCAGGACGTGCGTTCCCACGCGACCGGGGCGATAATCTATAAGGTGCAGACTGAAGCACTGAATAAAATGATGCTTTCCGACGAGGCGGTCTCCGTCGTGCTTAACGCGATGAAGAACGTTACCGAGGATACGGGATCGGCGGCAAGGCTGTTCACCGGATACCCTCTTGCGGTCGGCGGAAAGACGGGAACCGCGCAGGTTTCCGAGAACAAGTCGGCAAACGCAGTGTTTACGGCGTTCGCCCCGTTTGATGATCCGGAGATCGTAGGAACTACGGTGATCGAGCAGGGCGCGGGCGGTACTGACGCGGGATATGCCGTGCGCGACGTGTTCACGCACTATTTCAACCTTGATTTCAAGGACGCATACGACGAATTCCGTGACAGATACCTTGAGGAGCGCGGCGCGATCACAAACAGCCCGAACGCCAAGGATCCGAAAGCCGAGGAAAACACGAACGGCACAGCCGGAGAAAATGATGAGAAGGGCTGATATGGCTGATAAAAAAGTAAACATCCGAAAGGCAAAGATGTCCGCCGATGCGGGCATCTCGCCGGAGGCGAAAGCTTTGGGACACTCCCGGACTGACGACGGCGCACAGCCGAAGAATACGCCCGCCGCATCGGAGAATGCCGAAAAGCTCCGCGCGCTTGCCATGTTCTGCGCCGAAGAGCTTGAAAAGCTTTACCCGGACGCGCGCTGCTCGCTTGACTACGGCGGCGATCCGTGGAGGCTTCTCGTTATGGCGCGGCTCAGCGCGCAGTGTACCGACGAGAGGGTGAACGTCGTCTGTCGCGAGCTTTTCGCGCGCTTCGGCACCGCCGCAGAGATGGCGGAGGCACCGCTTTCCGAGATAGAGGATGTCGTAAGACCGTGCGGGCTTTTCAGAATGAAAGCGTCATCGATTAAGGCGATGTCGGAAAAGCTCGTCCGGGAATACGGCGGCGAGATCCCGTGCGATATAGACGAGCTGCTCTCGTTCCCCGGCGTCGGCAGAAAGATCGCAAATCTCGTGCTCGGGGACGTGTACGGGCTCGGCGGGATTGTCGCCGATACGCATTTTATGCGGATATGCGGAAAGATCGGCTTTTACGAAGAGGGGCTGCGCGATCCGGCGCGGGTCGAGCGGATAATGGATCCGCTGATCCCGCGGGATATGCAGAGCGATTTCTGCCATCGGGCGGTGCTCTTCGGCAGGGATATCTGCAAAGCGCGCGGATGCGAGTGTGACCGCTGTCCGCTTGCCGGACGGTGCAGAGAAGGCTTAAAGCGCGAAAAGGATGATCGCGCGACCGCGCAGAACGAGCGGAAATGACGCATCCCGCACGGCGTAAGTCGGACGGTGACGCGACTGAAAGCCGGACCGAAAGCCCGATGCGCCGATGACGCGAAAGTGCGGAGAAGCGCGTGCGAACGGATACTCGGATTTCGCTTCCCGTGCGATTCGTGCCGGGCAGCACACTTTAGCGCTTTGTCGAAGTGTGCCGTGCGGCGGATTGCCGATTGTGATTCGATCCGTGTGATGCAAAGCCGCAGAAAGGATAAGTATGTCTGAAAATTATACGCAGACCGTCGCCGCCGTATCAACACCTCACGGACGCGGCGGCGTTGCAATGATAAGAATAAGCGGACCGGACAGCGCCGAGATTATAGACCGCGTGTTTGTCCCAGCAGGAAAGGCAAGTCCCGCCGACGCGCCGAGACGCGCGGTGTACGGGAGGATTGTTTCCGGGAAGACGACCGTCGATTCAGGAATATGTACGTTTTTCGCCGCTCCCGCATCCTATACGGGCGAGGACATGGCGGAGATCACCTGCCACGGCGGAGTTTACGTTACCTCGGCGGTGCTTGAGGCGGTGTTCGCCGCAGGCGCGCGCCCCGCAGCGGCGGGAGAATTCACGCGGCGCGCGTTCATTTCGGGAAAGCTTACGCTTTCGGAGGCTGAGGCGGTCGGAATGCTGATCGATGCGGATACCGCGGAGAGAGCCTCGCTTGCATCCTCTGCCGAGCGCGGACTTCTGTCCGCCGCCGTCACCGAAGCCGCCGATATGATATCCGGCGCGCTGTCTCAGCTTTATGCCGCGATAGACTATCCCGATGAGGATATCGGCGAGATATCGGAAAGCGATCTTGCGGATATTTTCGATTCCGCGGGAGAGAAGCTGAAAGCACTGTCCGCCACATACCGACGGGGCAGCGCGATCGCCGCGGGAGTTCCGTGCGCGATAATCGGACGCCCGAACGGCGGGAAAAGCTCGCTTTACAACAGGCTCTGCGGCGAAGAGCGCGCGATAGTCACGGATATTGCGGGAACGACGAGGGACATTCTGCGCGAAACGGTGTCTTTCGCCGGCGTGACGCTTCTTCTCTCCGATACCGCGGGACTGAGGGATTCGACCGACAGGGTCGAGGCGATCGGCGTCGAGCGTGCGCTCGACTGCGCGGATTCATCGTCGCTTGTTTTTTTCGTCTACGATCTCTCCGACTCTCTTTCCGATGAGGAAAAGATTTTTGCGCGCGATTTCGTGAAAGATCATCCGTCGTGCCTGACGGTCGCGGTGCTCAATAAGAACGATCTCTCGCGCATGATGAGCGCGGAGGATGAAGAATTTGTCAGAGCACTTCACCGAAAAACGGTCGGCATATCAGCGCGCTCCGGCGAGGGCATGGACGGACTCGAACGCGCGGTTGAAGAGCTTTTTGATTCCGGCGAGGCGGACATCTCCGACCGCGCCATGATCTGGAACGCGCAGCAGAAGGCGGCGCTCGACCGTTCCTCGGAGGCTCTCGCCTGCGCGATAGGCGCGCTTCGCTCGGGTGAACTGCCGGATGCCGCCTGCTCGAGCGCGGAGGAAGCGCTCGGCGAGATACTCAGCATCGACGGTCGCGGCGTCTCCGAGGAAATAGTCTCCGGAATATTCGCGCGCTTCTGCGTCGGGAAATAACGGGCAGATTACCGATGCCGCCCCGGATCACGCGGGCGCAGGACTTGTTCGGCATAGCCTCACGCGCGAATTTCCGCGCCGACGGCGGAGTATGAAACAGCGACACAGAGACCGTTTTGCACTCGGACTGCTTTCACATTGACCGCGACGCGCTTTTCCGAGGAGCGCTTTATAAAATGCGGATCGGGGAAATGACAAGGTTTTTTCATAAACGAAAGGAAAAATACATGAAACAGAAAGTGGATTTCACGCTGAAGCTTGATGCTGCACTGCTCGAAAAGGCGGAGGCTCTCGCACAGATAGAGGGGCAGAGCACGAACAATATGATCGCCGGACTTATCCGCTCGGCGGTCGCATATCATGAGCGTGTTCACGGAAAGATAGATACATCCTCCGCAAAGAAAATATAAAACGACTTTTCCGAAAGGATTTACGACCGTGAAAAAGACACTGCTTTGCATTTTGCTCAGCACCGCATTTCTCCTTTGTGCCGCACCGATCTCATATGCGGAGGAGACGGCGGCAAAGGAGCTTACCGGGACACTCGAATTTTACAGCTGGGATACCGCCGATACCTCGCCGCTCACCGATTCAAACGAGGGAAGCTGCGCGACGATCGGCTATACCGGCTCGCTGACGATTACCTCGCAGGAGCCGATCGCTTCTCTTTACGTCGAATTTTATCTCGAGTCGAAGCCGTGGATCCTCAAAGCGAACGGCAAGGAGTGCGACCGCGGTCGGGATTCGTTCCTTCATGAGTATGTGGACGTCGCCTCTCTCACCGGAGAATCAAAAGAGATCGTGATGACCTTCCCGAAGGGAGCGTCGATCTCGGAGATCCGCGCGTTCACCGCCGGAAAGCTGCCGGACGATCTTCAGGTGTGGGATAAGCCGTGCGAAAAAGCGGATCTGCTTCTGTTTTCGTCTCACAGCGACGACGAACAGCTTTTCTTTGCCGGAGTGCTCCCGTATTCGGTGGATTACGGCGCGGCGGTGCAGGTCGTCTATTTCTGCGAGCATACGAATACGCCCGTCCGACCGCATGAGCAGCTTAACGGACTTTGGGCGGCGGGCATCAGAAATTACCCCGTGATCGGCATATTTCCCGACCTCTATTCGGAATCCCGCGAGGGCGGAATGCAGGTGTTTGCAAACGCCGGCTACGGCTACGACGATTTCCTCGAATGGCAGGTCGAAAATCTCCGCAGATTCAAGCCGCAGGTCGTCGTCGGGCATGACGCCGCCGGCGAATACGGTCACGGTACTCATATCATAAATTCGGAAACACTGCGCGACGCGGTGTCTGCCGCGGCTGATGCGGAAAAGTTTCCGTACTCTGCGGCTCAGTACGGCGTGTGGGATACGCCTAAGCTTTACCTTCACCTTTGGGCGGAAAACGAGATTGTCATGGATTTCGATCAGCCGCTTGAGCATTTCGGCGGAAAGACCGCATACGAAATGAGCAACGCCGGATACGAGTGCCACGTCAGCCAGCATTGGACATGGTTTACCGAATGGATGCGCGGCACGGCGAACGCTCCGATAACCAAAGCATCGCAGATAACGAAATACAGCCCGTGCCGCTACGGACTCTGGAGAACCACCGTCGGCGCGGATACCAAGGCGGATTTCTTCGACAATATCGAGCTGTACAGCATTCAGCAGGCAAAGCAGGACGCGCTGACCGAAACAGCCGAGCCGCAGCCAACCGACGCGCCTGATACACAAACGTCAGCGCAGGGAAGCATCTCGCAGGATAACGCCCCGAAGAAGGATTCGAAAATTACGCTCGTGCTTGCAGTTGCGGCAGTGGCGATCATCGTTTTGTGCGCGGTGTGCGCCGCAGTCGGAAAACCGAAGAAGAACAGGATGCGCAGCAGCGTTCGGACGCGCGCCGCAGAGTCAAACGAGAGATCGCATCTCGAAGCCGAAAAGCTCCGTGAAGCGAGAGCCGCGCAAATGCGGCGTATTCAGGAGAGTAAAAAGGCGAACAGCGTGAATCGGCAGAGCTGCCCGGGAAATACGCAGACGCGCCGTCCCCCTGCCGCCGAAGGCGGGCAGGGCAGCACGCCGTCGGCAAAACCGCAGCAGCGCAGAACTGTCCCCGCAGATTCGCCCCATAAGGAAAGCACTTCCGTAAAGGAAGCGGCGCGCAGCGTGCAGGGAAGCGCTGACACCCGACGGACGGTGCAGAACGTGCAGAACGAAAATCGGCGCACCGTGCAGAACGGACGCAGAAACACACAGGGCGGGGACATTTCGAAAAAGAAGCCGATCAGCCATACCAAACCGGGGGATACCGTATACGACAATCGTGATTGAGGAGGCATTGCTTTGCTTACGACCGCTTATTCGACAGGGCTTTTCGGGATCGACGGCTATATTGTGACGGTCGAATGCTCGTTTTCCGAAAATCTTCCGTATTTTGAGATAGTCGGACTTCCCGATAATGCCGTGCGCGAATCGAAAAGAAGACTTGCCGCGGCAAGCGAAAACAGCGCGAGAACGCTTCCGGAGGCGGAGATCATAATAAACCTCGCGCCCGCGGACCGGCGCAAGGAGGGCTCGTCTCTCGATCTTGCGATGATCGCCGCGATATGGAAGGCGTGCGGGATACTTCCGCCGGATACCGACCTTTCGGACAGCGTGCTCATCGGCGAGCTTTCCTTCTCTGGAGAGCTGCGCCCCATTCGCGGCGTCCTCAGCCGCACGCTCTGCGCGCGCGACTCGGGATTCAAAAAGGTGTTCGTTCCCGCGCGGAACGCAGCCGAGGCGGCAGCGGTCGGCGGAGTTTCGGTATACCCGGTGGACAACCTTGATTCGTTCTTTCGCCACCTCACGGGAGTGAAAACGATCGCCGCCGCCGAATTTACGGAGCCCGACTTTTCCGCGCCTCCCTCGGACGGCGCGGACTTCTCCGAGATCAAGGGACAGGAACGCGCGCGCCGCGCAATGGAGATCGCAGCGGCAGGCGGTCATAATATACTTATGGTCGGTCCTCCCGGCACGGGAAAATCGATGCTTGCAAAACGCCTTCCGACAATAATGCCGCGGATGAGCTTTGAGGAATCCGTCGAGGTCACGAAGATACATTCCGCATCGGGTACGCTCGATTCCGAATCCGGGCTTGTGACCGTAAGACCGTTCCGCTCACCGCACCACACAATGTCCGCGCCCGCGCTTGTCGGCGGAGGCGCGATCCCGATGCCCGGCGAGATATCCCTCGCCTCCGGCGGCGTTCTCTTCCTCGACGAGCTGCCCGAATTCAATAAGGCGGTTACCGAGTCCATGCGTCAGCCGCTCGAGGACGGACAGGTTACGATAACCCGCGCGGCGGGTCGCGTCACATACCCGAGCCGGTTCATGCTTGTCTGCGCGATGAACCCGTGCCGATGCGGATACTACGGCTCTGGAATCAGAGAATGTACATGCCGCCGTGAGGATATCAAAAAATATCTCTCCAAAATAAGCGGACCGCTGCTCGACAGAATCGACATACAGGTCGAGCTGCCCGCACTTTCCTTCGATGAGCTGACAAGGGAGGAAAAATCCGAATCCTCCGCGCAGATACGCGCGAGAGTTGAAGACGCGCGCTCTCTTGCGGTTCGCAGAATGAGGTCTGCTTCGGCGTGCAACGCCGCGATGACGCGAAGCGAAATACGCGAGTTCTGCGCGGTGGGCGATGCCTCGCTCAGACTTCTTAAAACCGCATTCGAAAAGATGAATCTGTCCGCGCGCGGGTATGACCGTGTGCTCCGTGTCGCACGCACGGTCGCCGATCTTGCGCATTCGGAGTCGATAGAGCCTCAGCATGTCGCCGAGGCGATACAGCTCAGATCGCTCGACAAAAAGTATTTCGGGATCTGAAAAACGCTTTTCCACCGATTGGAAACCTGCGTGTAACAAAAAATACATATTTGAAATCCCAAATGTGGAATATGCACAAAAAGCACCGATGTGCAACACGACGGAAAATATCGTCGGATATCAACACTGTTCGACCTCCGACCTGTAGAAAAACCTGTTCAAACTGTTGAAAACCCTGAAAATCAAGAACCTTTTCAACAGACACTATGGCACAGCCTGTTCAAAACCCTGCCGAAACTGCGGATTTTTCGCCGCTCATCCATTTCAGCCTGTAGAAAATGAATTTTTTCGCAAAAACTCTTGACACCAAATTGTACAATTGCCTATCATGACAGTGAGCTGAAAATAAATCAAAATGTGAACAAAATTCGCCAATAAATGGATTGTTATCCCAAAATTACACAATAACAGACATAAAAAGCCGCGCCCCGGCAAACCCCGGCGTGGTCAGCCTGCCCGGCGCGGCGCGTTCGCTACAGCGAGCGCCGATATTAGTATATTCCCGAAAGCGCAAAGGTTATACCGAACGGGTGCAATTTGCGAAAGTGCTTTCGGATTTTGTTCGCTCTCTGACAGTGTGCGCTGAGCCCCGCGCTCATCTGCGGACGATTTGAAAACGGCGGCGAGGCATGATGCCTCCGACATGCGCACCCTTGCGTAGGCGAAACACCGCCGCCGATCTATCACGGACGTAAAATTCCGCATATGCCGGACAGAAAGGGAGCTTTCCGCGCGAAAGCCAAGGTATATAATAATGAAGATTTCATCGGCACAGATTGTGTGCGTCGGAACCGAGCTTCTTCTCGGGGATATAGTGAACACAAACGAAGCGTATATTGCGGCAAGACTGCGCGAGCTCGGCGTGCCGCTTTACCGCAGTACATCCGTGGGGGATAATCCGGATCGCCTGAAGGCGGTGATCGGTGAGGCGATCGCCTCGTCCGATCTTGTGATAACGACCGGCGGTCTCGGACCGACCGACGACGATCTCACGAAGGAAACGGTCGCCGAGCTTCTCGGACTTCCCCTCGTTCATGACGGGGAGGCGGAGGAGAACATCCGCGCCCGCCTGCGCGGCAGACCGATGAGCCCCGGAAATCTCAAGCAGGCTCAGCTTCCGCAGGGGTCGTGCACGCTGTACAACTCATGCGGCACCGCGCCCGGCGTGATAATCGAGAAGGGCTCGTGCGCGGTCGTGATGCTGCCCGGTGTGCCCCACGAAATGCGCGAAATGTTTTTGCACAGCGTGATCCCGTATATAAAGGAGCGGTCGGATGCGATCATACGCAGCCGAAATCTTTACGTTTGCGGAATGGGCGAGAGCCGCGTGGACGAGGTGCTCGGCGATCTGACGTCGGGCGCAAATCCGACGCTCGCGCCGTACTGCAAGAGCGGCGAAACAAGACTGAGGATCAGCGCAAGAGCGCAGAGCGAAGCGGAGGCGGCGGAAATGATCGCGTCGCTTGAGGCGCGCGTGAGGGAGACCGAGGTCGGCGAACACATATATTTCGCATCGGACGGCATAGAAAACGGAGCATACGAAAGCTGCGCATACGCGGGATTTCGAACCCTTGCGGATTCGGGGCGGACGGTCGCATTCGCCGAGAGCATAACGGGAGGACTTTGCGCAAAGATGCTCTCCGACATACCCGGCGCGTCCGCAGTCCTGCGCGGCAGCGCGGTCACATACGCTACGGATACGAAAACATCGATCCTCGGCGTTGACGCGGAGACTGTCGAAAAATACGGCGTGGTGAGTGAACAGACCGCAGCGGAGATGGCGCGCGGCGCGCGGGAGCGCTTCGGCTCGGATATCGCCGTCTCCACAACGGGGATCGCCGATTCGTCTCCTTACGGTGACGGACGCGGGATTGAACCCGGCACGGTCTGCATAGGATTTGCCGACGGCGCGCGCTGCGCGGCGATGACGGTGCATTTCGGATCGCTTCACACAAGGGAGTACGTCAGAGCGCTTGCGGCGGGGCGCGTCATGCACCTCATCTGCGGATTTTTCACGGACGATCTGCACACGCCCGACGGACTGCATATCCGATAATCGCACGGCGCATCTGCCGCAGAGACAAAACCGAAAAGGAGGATCGGAAGATCCTCCTTTTTTGCACTACAGAATAAAAATATAATATTTTCACAAAATTATTGACAATAAAGGTAAAACATGGTACAATGATAACGGATAATCCATGGATTGACAAATACAGAAAGGATTTGTAAAATGAAAAAGCGTTTAAACAAAGCATTCAAAAGAGTATTGACCGCCTCCGTATCCGCATTTATTTTGTCGGCTGCGCTGCCGCTCGGAATTGCTGCAGAGACTTTCTCCGAGGATTACGATTATATCGGAGGAGTTATTCCCGAACCGGATGAAGTGTTTGAAGCACATCTCTGCGATGAGGACGGCTCCGAAGAGGATCTTCCCGAAAGAGGAAGCTTTCCTCCCTCTGTTGATCTGAGCACGTCAAAGTATTTTCCACCTATAGGTGATCAGGGAGGTGTGGGTTCGTGCGCTGTCTTTTCTACCGTTTACTATCAGTTTACATATGAAGCAAACAAGCTCAACGATATAGCCTCGACAGCCGAAAACGCCTATTCCCCTCAGTGGCCCTACTATTATTTAAGATCACAGCTTTCCAACGGCGGAGTGGCTGTTACGTCGGTATACGGATTTCTTGAGGATCACGGCGCGCTTCATATGGAGGATAACCCGTACAGTCAGGTATACGATCCCGAACATACGCTGTATTCGGATACATCCAAGATGCGTCAGGCTTTGAATACACGCCTTGCGGATTATACGACTATCAAGATATCGTCTTCCGTTACAATGCCGCAGGATCAGGATCTGGATATGGTGAAAAATTATCTGAATAACGGCAAGCTTCTCAATGTCTCTTCATATTTCAACTTTAATATTGCCAGATCCGGGGATGATCTTATTATGTACAGATGCTGTACACACAGTTCGGGTCATGCGTTTGTTATAGTGGGATATGATGACAATAAGTCATTTGACGTGAATGGAAACGGCATTATAGAAAAAGCCGAAAAAGGTGCATTTAAGATTGCAAACTCGTGGGGAAGCAATTTCGGAAACGACGGTTACGCATGGGTTCTCTATGACGCCCTCAATACCGAAAGTGCTATTCCCGGAAATTGGGAGGAAAATCTCTCCGGAACGAGAGTCAGGGCGTTTGCCTTCGAAAATGATTATAATTGGTTCAGAGCCATTACCGTTTGTAACTATAGGGTAGATTATGTTGCCGAGCTTACATTTGATAACGTCAGCCGAAAGGAAGTAAGACCCGCGCTGATAAAACAAAAAGACGGTGTGACCGTTCACGGACCGGTTATTGCCGGACCCTGCACAACGAAAGAGGACAGCTTTACCATGGTGTTCGACTGCTATAAAGTTTGTCAGGGCGTCGAGTATGAAAACAATGGCTTCAGCCTCGGCATCGACTTTTACGGTAACGTAAAAAATCCCGTAAGCGCTAAAATCACGGATAATCGGGGAAATACCATAAAGGATATGACACCTGTTGAAAATCAGGCTGGCAGCTACCGCACAGCGATCAATCTTACGCGCGGCGATGTTGACTATAAGGACGGTATAACCAACAAGGATGCGGTGATGATCAGCCGTTTTTGCTCGGGATGGGATAATCTTTCAAACGTACAGAGGTATTTGGCGGACTACAACGGAGACGGGCAGGTCAATAACGCCGATGCTATGCTTATAAAAAGATATCTCGCAACTCATTGATGAGAAAAGATGGTGCATATCCGATAATCGCACGGCAATCTGCCGCATAGACAAAACCGAAAAGGAGGATCGCAAGATCCTCCTTTTTTGCCGAGTGCAAATGTGAACAAACTGTTTGGTAATGCAATACGCTTTCAGATTATAGTTAAAATTTCGACGAAATTATTGACTTTAGCCAAGGATATGATAAAATGATAACAGAAATAACCGGCTAAATAATAAGTGGTCGGGCACGGAAAAATGCCTGGCAGACGAAAAAAGATCATTAAATTCACCGGTCGCCGCATCACATCGAACCCTGAAAATTTTTTCAAAAAATATTTTCAACACTGCAGCATAATCCGAATTTTTTCGGTATTATATAGTGAAAGCAAAAACATATCCATAGATTTCTGCATTTCGAAAGGAGAAAAAGACATGAAATTTTACGGAAAAATATTTTGCGCATTTCTTGCGGCACTGACGCTCTCGGCATCGGCTCCGGCGTTCGCCGCGGACACCCCGGCGGAAAGCGCACCGGGAGAGATTAAGCTTTATGCGGACTCCGAAAGAACAAAGGAGCTTACGGCGTCCCCCGAGGCGGGGCAGACCGTTTACGCCTCCGTCGTGTGCCGCGAGGGATACTATCCTTACAGTTTGACGGTTGACGGAGAGATCGCCGAGGACGGCGGAATCGTCATTCCCGAGAACGGGAAGCTTTCTGCAAGCGCACAGCTTGTGCTTGCGGGCGATATAGCCGTTGACGGAAAGGTCGATATGAAGGATCTCGTCGTAATGATGCAGCACGCAGTTGAAGGGTATATTCCGTGGAATACACGTTTTTCTCTTCGCAGTGACTTTGACGTTGTTGCCGGAAATTATGACAGAAGGGAAAGCTTCGGCGTGAATTACCGCTGCAGCCCGATTGATACCAAGGATATAATCCATGTCAGCCGTATTCTCGCAGGCTGGAAGAATGAGCTTTATCCCAAGAAGGAATATCCGATTGCGGCAGAAATACAGAGCACGGATTATGCCGTTACGGTCAAAGCTACCCGCGGAGACCGCATTTCGGATCGCATTGACGCGATAAAATCGGTCGAAGCGTTCAACGACTTTTTCAGCAACTTCGACACGGCGGGCGACCCGTTTGACAAACCCGGTTTTGAAGGTTATGCCGAGGGATACGGCGACGAGCTTCGTTGGAACGCCGAGGAAATGGCGGATAAATATAATGAGGAATTTTTCGCCGATCATATGCTCGTTATTTACACCGAGTCCGATTATGCGGACGGATGCAATAAAGATGTTTATAACGTTTACAGAAGAAACGGAGTTCCCACGCTTGAATTCCACGATCCGTATTCCGGAGTCAGAGGCGGCGATATTGTTGTGTTCCATCATCTGATTGAGCTTCCGAAGGATTTTGCATCGGCATACAAGGATTGGGACATGTGGGTTTACAACAGCAAAGATTACCTGCACACGCACGATGTTGCGCTGAATATCGGTGAGTGAGCACCCGCCCGATCACATTTTTTAAAAACATATCCATTCGCTATTGTATAGTGAAAGCAAAAACATATCCATAAATTCCTGAATTTCGAAAGGAGAAAAAGACATGAAATTCTACGGAAAAATATTTTGCGCATTTCTTGCTGCACTGACGCTCTCAACATCGGCTCCGGCGTTCGCCGAGGACACCCCGGCGGAAAGCGCACCGGGAGAGATTAAGCTTTATGCGGACTCCGAAAGAACAAAGGAGCTTACGGCGTCTCCCGAGGCGGGGCAGACCGTTTACGCCTCCGTCGTGTGCCGAGAGGGATACTATCCATACAGCCTGACGGTTGACGGAGAGATCGCCGAGGACGGCGGAATCGTCATTCCCGAGAACGGAAAGCTTTCGGCGAGCGCACAGCTTGTGCTTGCGGGCGATATAGCCGTTGACGGAAAGGTCGATATGAAGGACCTCGTTCTCATGATCATGTATGCCGTTGACGGAGGAATAAGCGGTTCCGTGAGACAGTCGTGCAAAACTGATATAGATATTCCTGCCGGAAACTACGACGGAAAGATGAGCGGAGAATACGGCAGAGACCCTATTGACAATAAAGATGTGATTCAGATGGTTCGCTTTCTTTCCGGATGGAAGGACACGCTTTATCCCGAGAAAGAATATCCGGTTGCTGCGAATATCCGTAATGTATATTTTTCTTCTGTGCTTAAGATCACGCGCGGTCAAAAAAAGGATCCCGATGCTGCAGTGCTTACTTCGACCGATGAACTCAAGAAATTTCTTGCCAACGTAGAACCCGACAGCAGTCTTCTCGATGAACTTACGCGGAAATCCGGTGAAGACGGCTTTGACCCCGAAAAGCACAGAGACGAGATTTGCTGGAGCAATGATGATATAATTGCCGAATATAACGAAGAATTTTTTAACGAACACACGCTGTTTGTTCTCAGATCGGATGACAGAGCATACATGGGATATTATCGGTTGAGGTCGTTTTACCGCAAAGACGGAACAGCGACTTTCGAGCTTTCTCGTGAAGATGCGGAAATTCCTTCCGGCGAGGAAGTCAGATTTTATCAGTTTATTATTCTTCCTAAAGGCACGCTCTCTCCTCATGAAACATTGATTTTACATCATTTTTCGAACGAACGAATGGAGGGAATGTATCCGTACACGCATGACGTTGCACTGAATATCGGAGAGTGAGCGAAATTCCGCAATTTCCCGAAAATAAAATTTTTTCATAAATTTTCATGGGAAATATTGACTTTTGGAAAAAGCTGTGATATAATACAGTCAACAGTTCGGACCGCCTGCCGACGGGACGGATTGCCGCACGCACCGCGTGCGATCCGGGGCTTGTACCGGAGACTTTATTTTCCTTTCCAATTAAAATTCAAAACGCAAACGGGGAGTCTTTCGGGATTCCCCGTTTGCGTTTCGTGCGCCGCGCGCTCCGTCGGCGCGCGTCCCCGGCGGACGTTTCGGCGGATTTTTCGACGCAAAATGCAAGGCGGCCGGGCAAATTTGCAGCGCGCGCCGTAATATCAATCGAAAATCACCGTCATTTTCGAAAAAATCGCGGAATTTTTGAATAATTTTGCCGTGCGTCTTGCATTTTGCGATTCAATGTATTATAATGAAGCATGATCGGACGGAAGAAGGGCGGCGTTTTGCCGCGGCGCAATTGAGACGCGCGCTTTGTCCGATCGGGAAACCGAGGCAACAAAGAAAATCACAGAGAAAGGAACGGTCACAAAATGACGTTCATTCCCGAGAATTACAAGCCTGTCCTCACCGTCATGGAGACGGAGGCGGCAATTGCGGATACAAAGCGTATATTTGAAAAATATCTTTCGGCGGCGCTGAATCTCAGGAGAATAAGCGCGCCGATGTTCGTGCGTCCCGAAAGCGGGCTCAACGACAACCTGAACGGCGTGGAGCGCCCGGTGTCGTTTGACATTCCGTCCGCGGGAACCACGGTCGAGGTCGTTCATTCTCTTGCAAAGTGGAAGCGCAACGCGCTTGCAAAATACGGATTTGCCGCCGACAGCGGTCTTTACTGCGACATGAACGCACTCCGCCGCGACGAGGAGCTTGACAATCTCCATTCGGTTTATGTTGATCAGTGGGATTGGGAGCGCGTCATTACCGCGGAGGAGCGCAGCCGCGAATTCCTTCTCGATGTCGTCGGGAAGATCGTCGGTGCGATGTGCGATACGCAGGCGGAGCTTAAAACGATATATCCCGCGCTGCCCGACATGATCGGACGCGAGGTGTACGCCGTCACGACGGCGGAGCTTGAGGAGCGGTATCCCGAGCTTACGCCGAAGGAGCGCGAGAACAAGGTGTGCCGCGAGCACGGGACCGTCTTTATCATGCAGATCGGCGGGGCGCTGCCGCGCTCGGGCAAGCCGCACGACGGACGCGCGCCGGACTACGACGATTGGAGCCTCAACGGCGATATAATGATATGGTACGCGCCGATGGAGTGCGCGCTTGAGCTTTCCTCGATGGGAATCCGCGTAAATGCGGAGTCTCTGCGCAGTCAGCTTGAAATATCCGGTCACGAGGAGCGCGCGGCGCTGCCGTTCCACCGGGCGCTGCTTGACGGAGAGCTTCCGCTCACGGTCGGCGGCGGAATCGGACAGTCGAGACTGTGCATGGCGCTGCTTGCCAAGGTTCACGTCGGAGAGGTCCAGTGCTCCGTCTGGCCGGAGGACATGGTGAAAGCCTGTGCCGACGCCGGTATAGCCCTGCTTTAACCGATGATCTCCGGTTTTGCCGGGATCGGCGGCGTGTGCCGCCTGTAAAATGCGAACCGTCCCGGGCATTCGGAAGGCGGAGCGCAAATATGAAAAGGTACGGTCATAAATTATGGAAATGTCATCTGAAATGCTTGAAGAAATACATTCGTCGTCGAAGGACGCGCTTGACGCCTTCGCCGCCGAGGGCTTGAGCTACGACCTCACCCGCGGAAAGCCGGGACGCGCTCAGCTCGATCTCACCACCGGTATGCTCGATGTTATCTCCGATGCCGACGACTGCTTTTCGGAAGGCGGATTCGACTGCCGCAACTACGGCATCCTCGACGGACTTCCGGAGACGAAGCGCCTTTTCTCCGATCTTCTCGGTATCCCCGCAACGAGGATACTCGTCGGAGGAAATTCCTCACTAAATATGATGTATGACACGATGGCGCGCGCGATGCTGTACGGCGTGCTCGGCTCGCCCGAACCGTGGTGCCGCGCCGGGGAGATAAAGTTCCTTTGTCCGTCCCCCGGATATGACAGACATTTCGGTATCTGCGAATCGCTCGGAATAAAGATGATCCCCGTGAAGATGACCCCCGCGGGACCCGATATGGATGAGGTGGAACGGCTCGTCTCGTCCGATGCGTCGGTCAAGGGCATATGGTGCGTTCCGAAGTTTTCGAACCCCGACGGAATAACGTATTCCGACGAGACCGTGCGCCGTTTTGCCGCACTCCGTCCCGCCGCGCCCGATTTCCGCATTTTCTGGGATAACGCATACGCGGTGCATGAGTTGTATGACGAGAAGGTCAAGCTGCTCGATATCTTCACCGAAGCCGAGAAATACGGCACGGAGAACAACATTTTCTTCTTTGCGTCGACATCGAAGATCACCTTCCCCGGCTCGGGCGTTGCGATAATGGCGGCGACCGAGGCGAATATCGCGCAGATAAAGCCGATACTTTCGACTCAGACTATCGGCTTCGACAAGATAAATCAGATGCGCCACGTCAAGTATTTCGGCAGCGCCGAAGGAATTCTGCGTCACATGAAGCATCATGCCGACGTGATACGCCCGAAGTTCGAGCTTGTGGACAGCATTCTCGAGCCGCTCAAAACAGCCGGATTCGTTAACTACATAAAACCGAAGGGAGGATATTTCATCAGCCTGTACGTTCCGGACGGATGCGCAAAGGCGGTTTATGATGAGGCAAAACGCGCGGGAGTGACGCTGACCTCCGCCGGCGCGACATACCCCTACGGCATCGACCCGCATGACGCGAACCTGCGGCTTGCGCCGACGTATCCTTCGGATACCGAGCTTGAGCAGGCGTGCAGAATACTCGCCGAAGCGATAAAATACGTAGTTTCCGGAAAGCTGCTCGAAAAGTGATGTGCCCGCGGCACCTTCTCGCCGCACGGACTGCACGAATAATACATCGGATGTGAAAAAGTCCCGCACCGCGGGGCTTTTTTCTCGGCGCGCGGTGATTATACATCGGTTGAAGCGCTGACGGAAAATTGCGTACTGCCCGGGTCTGTCTCCCCAAAAGGCGGTGTCAAACGATTCCGCCGCTCTGCTCGGCAGTATGTCTGCGCTTCGGACGGAGCGTATGTTGAGTATGTCATACCGTGCGTTCTTGCGGCGCGGCATATGACGTTCGAAAGAGGCGTTCATGACGTCGATGCGCACTTCCGTTCATGATGCCGATGCACTGCCGCGCTTTCCGAAGCTTACATATATTATATCGGCTGAGATTACTCGGGGAGTCCGACGCGATGCAAAAAACGCGGTGCGTTTCACGATTTGTCTTGACAAACCTGCCTGTCTCGGATATACTGATTACCGTTTATTTCGGATACCGTATCGGCGCTTTCGCCTGTCGGACGGAGAGACCGTGTTCTTCTTCGCAAAGCCGGCGGCGGGACAGGCACTCGATATTTTTACGGCGGAAGCTGATTTTTGTCTTCGGAGGCTATTTATGAATTTCGGACTGACCTTGACCGAGGTGCTTCTCATGTTCGCATATGCCGTGCCCGGTTATCTCCTTGTCAAAAGCCGCCTCGTCGGCGAAAAGGCGATTCCGGGATTTGCGGCACTTCTTATGTATGTGCTTCAGCCGTGTCTGTGTATTGATTCGTTCAGGCAGATCACATATACTCCCGAGGCGTTTTCGCGCATGGCGTGGTTCTTTATTATCTGCCTTGTTCTTCAGGCGCTGTCCGCCGCGGCGATCTACGCCGTATCGCGTCTTGTCATGGGTGAGAGATTTGCCGCCGATACTTCCTCGAGGATCGCGGTTATTGCCGGAGTGGCGGGAAATGTCGGATTTATGGGTGTGCCGCTGCTTCGCGCGCTTTTGCCGGATTATCCGGAGGCATCCGCGCTTTCCGCGATGTTCTTTCTTGCGATGGGATTACTCTGCTGGACGGTCGGCTCGGCATGCATAACCGGAGATGTGCGCCACATGAGCTTTAAGCGCGCATTTCTGAATCCCCCCGTGATCGCGCTTGCCGTGGCGCTCCCGCTCTTCTTTACGAACACGCGCCTTCCCGCGAGCATAGCGGATCCGATCGGGCTTCTTGCCGATATGACGACTCCGGTGTGCATGCTGATTCTCGGAATGCGCTTTGCGACATTTCCGATCCGGGAAATTTTTTCGGAACGTGTCATATATCCGACAGCGCTCGTAAAGCTTATTCTGTTTCCGCTTGCGTCATATGCGGTCGTGCGTTTTCTTCCGTTTCCCGCGGAGATGAAGGCCGCTCTTGTGATAATGGCAGCCTGCCCGACGGCGAATGTCGTACTCAGCCTGTCCGAGCTTTACGGAGCGGGGCAGAAAACCTCGTCGCTGATCGTGCTTTCGTCAACGGTGTTCTGCATTTTCACGATTCCTCTTGTTCTTCTCGTGCTGTGAAAAAGGGAAAAATTTTACGTTCTTTTTCTTGACAAATGCAGGGCTATCGGATATACTGTTTATCGTTTGTTTCAAAAACCGTATCGGGGCTGCCCGGCGGTGCAAATATTATTAAAGAAAGGAACTGTTATATGAAGTACGCATGCGAAATCTGCGGTTGGGAGTACGATGAGGAGACGGGAGATCCCGAAAACGGTCTTGAGCCGGGGACGCTGTTCGACGAACTTCCCGACGATTTCGAATGTCCGCTCTGCGGAGCCGGCAAAGAGGACTTTGCCGCCGTCTGACGATAAGGAACAGTGCCTGTTTCGGCATAATTGTTGAAACGGGCGTCTTTTTTTCGGAAATGTTGGTGTTTATGCGCCCGGTGGTTGGCAAAGTCGGTGTTGACTTGCCCGCCGCTTCATGTTATAATATCTGCAAGGAATTTTATTTTATAAAATTCTGCGGCTGTCGCCGCCCCGTGCTTCGCACGGTTGCAGTATTGACGGCTTCGCAAAAATGCCCTTGCAAGCAAGCATTTTTGCTTCATGGTATAATAGAACACGGTATAACATTAGTCTGTAATCGTACATTCACTTACCGTGTCTGCGAGTTTGATGCGTGGCATCAAACTCTAATGTATGCAGGAATATGGGCTTCAGTGATGTTTGCAATACTTGCAAACATCGCAGCTTGCGCTGCCCCGCGCTATGCGCGGCTTCGATATTATGACGTCAGGACACGGTATAACGTTAGTTTGTAATTGCACGTTATCTTACCGTGTCCGCGAGAATGACGCAAGCCCGACATTGCGCGATGCGCTGAACTCCGGTGTGAAACTGAGAATGAACATGGTATAACATCAGTGTGTAAATGAATAAAACGTATGCGTGACCGGCGGTTAAAGTGGAACAAACCACGATGGGAGCGTGTACGGTATATGCACCCGCAATCAGTTTGCCCGTGCGCCGCACCGCCTGGGCAGAGCTTATTTTTCGGATAAGTCTGCCTTTTTGCTTTTTTTCGGCGGCGGACGCAAAGGAAAGAAAGGAACGGTTACTATAATGAAGAAGGTTGCAGTTATCATGGGAAGCGCAAGCGATCTTGCAGTCGCCGAGAAGGCGACAGCGCGTCTTGCATCTCTCGGGATAGAGTATGAGGCACATGTTTATTCCGCGCACCGCACTCCCGTCGAGGCGCGCGATTTTGTGCTTCACGCCGAGGAAAACGGCTTCGGCGTAATAATCGCGCTTGCCGGGATGGCGGCGCACCTTGCGGGAGCGCTTGCGGCGGGGTGCACCCTGCCCGTTATCGGCGTGCCCGTGAAATCGTCAAATTTGAACGGCGTTGACGCGCTTCTCTCGACCGTGCAGATGCCGACGGGGATTCCCGTGGCGACAGTGGCGATCGACGGAGCAGCCAATGCCGCTTTGCTCGCCGCGCAGATACTTGCGCTTTCCGACAGTGAGCTTTCCGCAAAGCTGAAGAAGCTTCGAGCGGAGGAAAGCGCGGCGGTTCTTGAGAAGGACCGTGAGATCGCGGCGAAGCTCAACGGCTGAAAAAGGTAAGACAAGCTGCAGCGTGACCGAGAAGGCGCGCTGCCGCCTCGAATATAAGGAGGATACGAAATGGAAAAGAGAACTCAGCTTTACGAAGGCAAGGCAAAAAAGGTTTATACGACCGACGATCCGGAGCTTTACATCGTTGATTACAAGGACGATGCGACCGCGTTCAACGGACTGAAAAAGGGCACGATCCTCGGCAAGGGCGAGATCAACAACCGCGTGACGAATCACCTTATGAAGCTTCTCGAAAAGAACGGCATTCCCACGCATTTTGTCGAGGAGCTTTCTTCCCGCGAAACGGTGGTGAAGAAGGTGAAGATAATCCCCCTTGAGGTCATCGTGCGCAATATCGCGGCGGGAAGCCTTGCAAAGAGACTCGGTCTCGACGAGGGAGTAAAGCTTTCGTCCACCGTCCTCGAATACTGCTACAAGGACGACGCGCTCGGCGATCCCATGGTCAACGAGTATCATATCGCGGCGATGAAATGGGCGACGAAGGAAGAGATCGCACTCATCGCATCGTATTCTCTCAGAATAAACGAAATACTTACCGAATACCTGAAGGATGCGGGGATCGAGCTGATCGATTTCAAGCTTGAATTCGGCAAGACCTCCGACGGCACGATCGTGCTTGCGGATGAGATATCCCCCGACACCTGCCGCTTCTGGGATATAAAAACTCACGAAAAACTCGACAAGGACCGCTTCCGCCGCGATCTCGGCGGAGTTGAGGACGCATATCATGAGATACTGCGCCGTCTCCTCGGCGAGTGACATTGATGCACCCGGGGAGAAATCGCTCTCCGGGGGCGTTTTTTCCGAAAAGCATACGCACGCCCGGCACGCAGCCGGCGCTTACCCCACAGATAAGGAAAGGGCTTCAAATGGCAGAAATCAGAGAAGAATGCGGCGTTTTCGGCGTGATCGGTCCGGAGATATCCGATGTCGCATCCACCGCATATTACGGACTCTTCGCGCTCCAGCACCGCGGGCAGGAAAGCTGCGGCATTGTCGTGAACGACGACGGCATATTCCGAGCGTATAAGGATGTCGGGCTTGTGAACGACGTTTTTACCGCGGAGGCGATGGCGGAGCTCGGCATGGGCACGATGGCGGTCGGTCACGTTCGCTACGGCACGACCGGAAGCAGAGGAAGAACGAACGCGCAGCCGATCGTCGTCAACCATATAAAGGGACGCATGGCTCTCGCGCATAACGGCAACCTCGTCAACTCCTTCGAGCTGCGCGAGGAGCTTGAAATGGCAGGCTCCATATTCCATACAACGAGCGATACCGAAGTGATATCCTATCTCATCACGAAGGAGCGCCTTGCCGCACCGTCGATCGAGGAGGCGGTAAACCGCGCGATGTACAGGCTTCGCGGTGCGTATTCGCTCGTCATAATGTCTCCGTCGAAGTTAATCGCGGTGCGCGACGAGAAGGGATTTCGCCCGCTCTGCTACGGCAGATGCGACGACGGGCGCTATGTCATCGCGTCGGAATCGTGTGCGCTTGATACCGTCGGCGCACATTTCGTCCGCGATCTCGAGCCCGGAGAGATAGTGGTGTTCGACGGGGAGGACGTCCGCTCGATAAAGGATCACTGCTCGGCGGCGAAAAAGTCGCTCTGCGTTTTCGAGTATATCTACTTTGCGCGCCCCGATTCGTTTATCGAAGGGGTGAGCGTTCATGAGGCGCGGAAACGCGCCGGACGCTTCCTTGCGGACGAGCATCCCGTCGATGCCGATATCGTGATCGGCGTTCCCGATTCCGGAATAGACGCGGCAATCGGGTATTCCGAGAGATCGGGCATCCCTTACGGAATGGGATTTATCAAGAATAAATATATCGGGCGCACGTTCATTTCGCCCGGTCAGGCGTCGCGCGAGGATAAGGTCAAGATCAAACTCAATCCGATAGCCTCGACCGTCCGCGGCAAACGCGTGATCATGATCGACGATTCGATAGTGCGCGGCACGACCTGCGCGCGTATCGTAAGGCTTCTGCGCGAGGCTGGAGCTGCGGAGGTGCATATCCGCATATCGGCTCCGCCCTTTCTAAATCCGTGCTATTACGGAACGGATATAGATTCGCGCGATATGCTGATCGCGTGCCACCATACGATACCCGAGATCGCCGAGATAGTCGGAGCGGATTCGCTCGGCTACCTCAGCGTAGATAACGTGGTCCGCCTGGCGGGGGACGATAGATGCGGCGATTTCTGCCGCGCCTGCTTCGACGGCGTGTACCCTACAGACGTGCCGTCAAGCACACAGCGCGACAGATTCGAGCGCAAGATATCGGAAAAGGACAATCTGCAGTAAGAACTTCGGAGTGAGGGGGACCCGATAGGCATCGCCTGCGACGGGACGTTTTTCGCAAAGGCGGGAACACTTTCTTCACGCGATGCGGCTCACCGCTTGTAACCCGGAACGGCAAGCGCGGCGAGTTCATCGGATGCTCGGCTTATCCAAAGTGCAGATTTACAAAAAACATATGACCTCCGCCGTGCGGAGATAATTCATTGAAACGAGGTGCCAAATGAAAAGCTACAGCGAAAGCTATAAAGCGGCGGGAGTCGATATAACCGCCGGATACCGTGCGGTCGAGCTTATGAAAAGCCACGTCGCGTCCACGATGACCGAGGGCGCGCTTTCGGGCATAGGAGGCTTCGGAGGGCTGTTTGTCCCGCCGATCGCCGGAATGAAGGAGCCTGTTCTTGTCTCCGGCACGGACGGCGTGGGAACGAAGCTGAAGCTTGCGTTCCTTGCCGACCGCCACGATACCGTAGGCATCGACTGCGTCGCAATGTGCGTGAACGACATCATCTGCGCCGGCGCCGCGCCCATGTTCTTCCTCGATTATATCGCGCTCGGGAAGAATGTGCCCGAGAAGGTCGCCGATATCGTGTCCGGCGTCGCCGAGGGCTGCCGTCAGGCGCGATGCGCGCTGATCGGCGGAGAAACTGCGGAAATGCCCGGCTTCTATCCCGAGGATGAGTATGATCTTGCGGGATTTTCCGTCGGTATCGTTGACCGGGCGCAGATCGTTGACAATTCGAAAATGAGAGCGGGCGACGTGCTTATCGCTCTTCCTTCGTCGGGCGTTCACTCAAACGGCTTCTCCCTTGTGCATAAGGTTTTTCACACATCGGAGAAAAATATCTTTGCGGAGGTTTCTCCCGACCTCGGAATGTCGGTCGGAGATGCGCTCCTTACCCCGACAAAGATCTATGTGAAAGCGGTGCTTGAGCTTCTTCCGAAGGTCGAGGTCTGCGGCATTTCGCATATCACGGGCGGCGGATTCTACGAAAACATACCGCGTTCAATTCCCGACGGACTCGGCGCGGTGATCGACCGCGGCGCGGTCCGCGTGCTGCCGATATTCGACATGATCGCGCGCACGGGCAATATCCCGGAGAGGGATATGTTCAACACCTACAATATGGGTGTCGGAATGAGCCTTGCCGTCCACGCGGAGGATGTCGAGCTCGCACTTGAGATACTCCGCAGTGCCGGAGAAGATGCATATGTGATCGGCGAGATCGCCGAAAGCGAAGACAAGATAACGATAAAATGAGCGAAAAAATAAAAATTGCCGTGCTCGTGTCAGGCGGCGGCACGAATCTTCAGGCGCTGATCGACGCCGAGAAAAGCGGGATAATAAAGTCGGGACATATCGTCCGCGTGATATCGAACAAGCCCGGCGCTTACGCGCTTGAGCGCGCGGCGGCGGCGGGGATCCCTTCGGCGACCGTCGTTTCCGCGGGGAAGGATCGGCGCGAATTCGAGAAAGAGCTGCTCGAAAGCCTTGACGGGGCGCGCGCGCAGATCGTCGTTCTTGCGGGATTTATGCGCGTGCTTTCGCCGGAGTTCGTCTCGCATTTTCCGAGGCGGATGATAAACGTCCATCCGTCGCTCATACCGTCGTTCTGCGGCGACGGATTTTACGGGCTACGCGTCCATGAAGCGGCTCTCGCATACGGCGTCAAGGTCACGGGCGCAACGGTGCATTTCGTGAACGAGGTCACCGACGGCGGAGAGATAATCATGCAGAAGGCGGTCGAGGTAAAGGACGGGGACACCCCCGAAATATTGCAGCAGCGGGTCATGCGCGAGGCTGAACATATAATTCTCCCGCTTGCCGTTGAAGAAACGGCAAAGGCAATGGCGAACGGGTGATACGGACGGCGCGCGGCGCACGGTACACCGTGCGCTCCGGCGCAATGAAAAGCGCAGAGAATATGCAGAACCCAGCAGCGCCGGAGCGTTCAGCCGCCGAGGCGGCTGCGCCGCGCGGACGCGGGAATGAAGCTGCACCGAAAACGGAGGAGATGTAATGAACATTTACGAAAAGAAAAATATCGGAGATATACTTGCAGAGTGCGCGTATCCCGGACGCGGGATCGTCACAGGACTTTCGGAAAACGGAAGATACGCGGCGTTTGCGTATTTCATAATGGGACGGAGCGGGAACAGCCGCAACCGCGTGTTCAGATCGGACGGCGAGACCGTGACGATATACCCGTTCGACGAATCCAAGGTGTCGGACCCCTCGCTCATAATCTACAGCCCCGTGAGAAAGGTCGGCAATCGCCTCGTCGTTACAAACGGCGACCAGACCGATACGGTGTGCAGCTTCCTCGAAAGAGGATCGACATTTGAGGCGGCGCTTGAAACGAGAGAATTCGAGCCGGACGCGCCGAACTTCACACCCCGCATAAGCGCAATGCTTGACCTCGGCAAAGACTTCTCCTACCGGATGAGCATACTGAAAAGCGCGGACGAAAACGGAAGCGCGTGCTGCCGCTTCACCTACGTTTTTTCCGGCGTACCCGGACTCGGACATTTCATCCATACATACGCGGGAGACGGAAACCCGCTGCCCACATTCTCGGCGGATCCCGAAAGAGTGACCGTGCCGGACAGCGCGGACGAGCTGTTCTCCTCGGTGTGGGAAAACCTCAATGAAGAAAATAAAATATCACTCGTTGTCAGATATACCGATCTCGAAACGGGAGAGACCGAGGAGCGCCTCGTAAATAAAAACGCCTGAGCTTTTTACGCACCGCCCCGGGCGCACATGCCCGATGATGCATTGCTTTGCCGTCCCGGATCGGATGCGATTTCACATGAAAGGAAAGCTTTCGCACGGCGAAAGCGCAAATTCAGATATGAACGACAGAGAGAAATACATTTCCCCTTTTTCCACACGGTATGCGTCGGCACAGATGCAGCACGTCTTTTCCGAGGATTTTAAATTCCGCACATGGAGAAGACTGTGGATATCGCTTGCAAAGGCTGAGAAAAAGCTCGGTCTCGATATAACCGACGAGCAGATTGCGGAGCTTGAAGCGCACCGCGACGACGTCAATTTCGAGGTAGCCGAAGAGCGCGAACGCGAGGTAAGACACGACGTTATGTCCCACGTTTACGCATACGGTAAACAGTGCCCGAAGGCGGAGGGGATAATCCACCTCGGCGCAACATCGTGCTACGTCGGAGATAACACCGACGTGATAATTCTGCGCGAAGCGTCGGAGATCATCCTCAAAAAGGCGGCGCAGGTCGTGCGCAACCTCTCCGCGTTCGCAGAGAAGTACAAGGCTCTGCCGTGCCTTGCATACACGCATCTTCAGCCTGCACAGCTTACGACGGTCGGCAAGCGCGCGACGCTCTGGGCGTATGAGCTCTGCGACGATATCGACGAGCTTGAACACCGCCTTTCGAAGCTGAAGCTGCTCGGCTCAAAGGGCACAACGGGAACTCAGGCAAGCTTTATGGAGCTTTTCTCGGGAGACGAGGAAAAGGTGAAAAAGCTTGAATCGCTGATCGCCGAGGATACGGGCTTTGACGGCTGCGTATGCGTGTCCGGTCAGACATATTCGAGAAAGGTGGATGCGAATTTCCTTGCCACTCTTTCGGGATTTGCGCAGAGCGCATATAAATTTGCGAACGATCTTCGCATACTTCAGTCGTTTGAAGAGGTCGAGGAGCCGTTCGAGGCGCATCAGATCGGCTCGTCCGCGATGCCGTACAAGAGAAATCCCATGCGCTCCGAGCGTATCTGCGCACTTGCGAGATACGTCATCTGCGATTCGCTCAACCCCGCGTTTACTTCTGCGACGCAGTGGTTTGAGCGCACGCTCGACGATTCGGCAAACAAGCGCATCTCCGTGGCGGAAGCGTTCCTTGCGGTGGATTCGATACTCAATATATACATCAACGTGACCTCGGGACTTGTGGTCAACGGGAAGATGATCGAGCGGAGAGTGAACGCCAAGCTTCCGTTTATGGCGACCGAGAATATCATGATGGAATCGGTGAAGCGCGGCGGCAACCGTCAGTCGCTACATGAGGCGCTGCGCACACACTCCATCGCGGCGGCAACGCGCATGAAGAAGGAGGGACTCGACTGCGACCTCATAGAGCGCATCGCCGCCGATCCCGAATTCCCGCTTACGATCGAGGAGATACGCGACCAAATCGATCCGCGCAAGTATATAGGACGCTGCCCGTCGCAGGTTGACGAATTCCTGCGCGATGTGGCGCATCCGATTACCGCGAAATACCGTGAGCATATCGAATCCGAGCTTAAAGTCTGAGAAACCTCATCTTATCTGAACGAAAGGAAGCTTTCGCCGTGCGGAAGCCATGGAAACGGAATGAAGGAATTTGAACTGAAATACGGCTGCAACCCGAATCAGAAGCCCTCGCGCATCTACATGAAGGACGGACGCGAGCTGCCCGTGGAGATACTCTGCGGACGTCCGGGATACATAAACTTTCTCGACGCATTCAATTCGTGGCAGCTTGTGTCGGAGATAAAAAGCGCGCTCGGACGCGCGGCGGCGACGTCGTTCAAGCACGTCAGCCCGACCTCGGCTGCGATCGGGGAGCCGATGAGCCGCGAACTGAAGAAGGCGTGCTTCGCGGACGATGTCGAGGGACTTGACGATTCCGAGCTTGCGACGGCTTACGCCCGCGCAAGGGGAACCGACCGCTGCTCATCCTTCGGAGATTGGATCGCGCTTTCCGACGTCTGCGACGTGACGACGGCGAAGATCATCAAGCACGAGGTGTCCGACGGAATAATCGCGCCCGGATACGAGCCGGAGGCGCTCGAGATACTCCGCTCGAAGAGAAAGGGCAATTACAATATCGTGAAGATCGATCCGTCATACGTTCCCGAGCCGATCGAGACGAAGGACGTGTTCGGCGTGACCTTCGAGCAGGGACGGAACAACTTCAGAATCGACCGCGAGCTGTTCCGAAATATCGTTACCGCGAACAAGAACCTGCCCGAGGCGGCGGTGCGCGACCTCATAATCTCTCTTATAACCCTTAAATATACACAGTCGAACTCCGTGTGCTTTGCCGCCGGAGGACAGGCGATCGGTGTCGGCGCGGGACAGCAGTCGCGCATATACTGCACGCGGCTCGCAGGCTCCAAGGCGGACGTTTGGCACCTGAGACAGCATCCGAAGGCGCTTGCACTCGAATTCCTCGATACGCTTGCAAAGCCGGAGCGCGACAACGCCGTTGACTTCTACCTTTCGGATGAATTCGAGAACGATGACCTCCTCTGGAGAGGTATGTTCTCACGCCGTCCCGAGGTGCTGACGAGAGAGGAGAAGCGTGAATACCTCGATTCGGTAACGGGCGTGTCGCTCGGCTCGGACGCATTCTTCCCGTTCGGCGACAATATCGAGCGCGCGGCGAAAAGCGGCGTTTCCTACGTTGCACAGCCCGGCGGAAGCGTCCGCGACGACAACGTCATCGCCGCCTGCGACAGATTCGGCATGACGATGTGCTTTACCGGCATGAGACTGTTCCACCATTGACCGAAAGGAAGTATTCCATGAATATACTTGTAGTCGGCGGCGGCGGCCGCGAACACGCAATCATCAAGGCTCTTAAAAAATCGCCCGACGCGGATAAGATATACGCGCTCCCGGGAAACGGCGGAATTGCCGCGGACGCGCAGTGCGTGCCGATCTGCGCGAAGGATATCCCCGCGATCGTGGATTTCGCAAAGAACAACACCATAGACTACGCCGTTGTGGCGCCGGACGATCCGCTTGTGCTCGGAGCGGTCGATGCCCTCGCCGAGGCGGGGATACCCTCGTTCGGTCCGACCGCGGCGGCGGCGCAGATCGAAGGCTCCAAGGTGTTCGCAAAGGAGCTTATGAAGAAATATTCGATCCCGACGGCATCCTATGAGGTCTTTGACGATCCCGAAGCGGCGCTTGCATATATAGAAAGCGCGCCCGTTCCGGCGGTCATCAAGGCGGACGGACTTGCGCTCGGCAAGGGGGTCGTGATCGCGCAGACAAGGGAGGAGGCTGCCGAAGCGGTAAACTCCATGATGCGCGACAGAATATTCGGCGAGAGCGGCGCAAGAATAGTGATCGAGGAATTTCTCACGGGACCGGAGGTCTCTGTGCTCTCCTTCACCGACGGCAAGACCGTTGTCCCGATGGTCTCGTCTATGGATCACAAGCGAGCGGGCGACGGTGACCTCGGTCCGAACACGGGCGGTATGGGAACCGTTGCGCCGAACCCGTACTATACGGAGGAGATCGCGCGGGAATGCATGGACACGATCTTTCTTCCCACGGTGCGCGCGATGGCTGCCGAGGGCAGGGAATTTCGCGGCTGCCTTTACTTCGGGCTGATGCTCACCCCCGACGGACCGAAGGTGATCGAGTACAACTGCCGCTTCGGTGATCCCGAAACGCAGGTCGTCCTGCCGCTTCTCGAGTCCGACCTTCTCGATATCATGAGACATACGACAAACGGCACGCTCGACGAAGCCGACGTATCGTTCTCGGACGGAGCGGCTTGCTGCGTTGTCCTCGCCTCCGACGGATATCCGAAAAAGTACGAAACCGGATTTGAAATAAAGATTCCGGGCGATATTCGGTCTCAGGTCTACGTTGCCGGAGCCGTGCTTGACGGTGATGTTCTCCGCACCTCGGGCGGACGTGTGCTCGGCGTGAGCGCCGCGGCTCCGACTCTTGCGGAGGCGGTGGAAAAGGCGTACGCCGATGCCGACAGAATAGAATTCGAAAACAAATACATGCGCAGAGATATAGGAAAGCGCGCGCTTCAGGCGAAATGACCGCCGCACGATGCCGCAGGACTGTTCCGCGATTCGGCGTGCGGCGCGCAAAGAGACGATCCACGAAGAAAGGAAGCTTTCGCTCGGGCGAAAGCCACGGTTGAAAATGGTATACAGAATATATTCCGAAAAGAAAGCGTCGGTGTCATCCCACGCCGCCGCACTCTGCGCCGATATACGGACGCTTCTCGGCATACCGGGGCTTGAGAGGCTCCGCGTGCTTCACCGCTACGACGCCGAGGGAATAACGAAGGAGCTTTTCGACGAAAGCGTAAAGACGGTGTTCTCCGAGCCTGTGCTCGACGACGTTTGCGAAGAATTGCCCGACGCCGACCGCGTGTTTGCGGTCGAATACCTTCCGGGTCAGTTCGATCAGCGCGCGGACAGCGCTGCGCAGTGCATCCGCCTCATGTCGCGTGGCGAACGCCCGGAGATACGCACCGCCGAAGTGTATCTTCTGTACGGAAATCTCACCGATGACGAATTCGGCGTGATAAAGAAATATGTCATAAACCCCGTCGAGGCGCGCGAAGCGGCGCTCGGTGTTCCCGAAACGCTCCGTATCTCGCATCCCGAACCCGCACCGATCGAAACGCTCGACGGCTTCACCTCCATGGAGGACGGCGGCGCGGCGGCGTTTATCGAAAAATATTCGCTTGCCATGGACTGCGCGGACGTGCTCTTCTGCCGCGATTACTTCGCGTCGGAGAAGCGCGATCCCACGATGACCGAGATCCGCATGATCGACACATATTGGTCGGATCACTGCCGCCATACCACGTTCCTCACGACGATCGATTCGGTCAGATTCGAGGATAAAGAAGTCGGCGATGCCTACGAAAGATACCTTGCCGCAAGGCGGGAGCAGGGACGGACGAAGGACATCTGCCTTATGGATATCGCAACGGCGGCGCTCAGATCGCTGAAGGCACAGGGAAAGCTCCCGAAGCTTGACGAATCCGAGGAGATCAACGCCTGCACCGTGAAGTTCACCGCAAAGACGGACGGCGGCGACGAGGATTGGCTTCTCCTCTTCAAGAACGAAACGCACAATCACCCGACCGAGATCGAGCCCTTCGGCGGTGCGGCGACCTGTATCGGCGGCGCGATCCGCGATCCGCTTTCCGGACGCGCGTATGTTTATTCCGCGATGCGCGTTACGGGCGCGGCAGACCCTCGCCGCAGCGTAGCCGAGACGATCCCCGGCAAGCTGCCGCAGCGCAAGATCGTGACGACGGCGGCGGACGGATACAGCTCATACGGAAATCAGATCGGACTCGCCACGGGTCAGGTCCGTGAGATATACCACGACGGCTACGCCGCAAAGAGAATGGAGATCGGCGCGGTGATCGCCGCCGCTCCCGCGGAAAACGTGCGCCGCGAACGCCCCGTATGCGGCGACGTCGTGATACTCGTCGGCGGACGGACGGGACGCGACGGCTGCGGCGGCGCGACCGGATCGTCAAAATCTCATACGAAGAAATCGCTCGAGGTCTGCGGAGCCGAGGTTCAGAAGGGAAACGCGCCAGAGGAGAGAAAGCTCCAGCGGCTCTTCGCCTCACACGATGCCGCACGGCTTATCAAGCGCTGCAACGACTTCGGCGCGGGCGGTGTCTCCGTTGCGATCGGCGAGCTTGCGGACGGACTTGACATAAATCTCGATCTCGTCACGAAAAAGTACGACGGACTCGGCGGCACCGAGCTTGCAATATCGGAGTCGCAGGAGAGAATGGCTGTCGTCTGCGCACCGGAGGACGCGGAGAAATTCATCGCCCTTGCCGGAAAAGAAAATCTCGAAGCGACCGTCGTCGCCCGCGTGACCGATACCGATCGGCTTACGATGACATGGCGCGGCACGAAGATCGTCGATCTTTCGAGGAATTTCATAAACTCGAACGGTGCTCCGAAGCATATCGGCGCAGTCTGCGCCGCGCCCGGAGATTTTGCGAAGAAATCCGAGGGGGATTTTACGTCGCGCATATTCGGCGTCGCTTCCGACCTCAACTCATGCTCTCAGCGCGGGCTTGCACAGCGCTTTGATTCCACGATCGGCGCATCGACCGTTCTCATGCCCTTCGGCGGAAAGAATCAGATAACTCCGACCGAGGCGATGGTGAACCGGATATTCGCCGGAGAGAGAAGGACAAAGAGCGCGTCCTTTATGTCGTGGGGCTTCAATCCGTTCATCACGGAGAAAAGCCCGTACCACGGCGCATACCTCGCGGTGGTAGAATCCGTGGCAAAGCTTATCGCGGCGGGCGCTTCGTTCGAGGACGTCTACCTCACCTTCCAGGAGTACTTTGAAAAGCCCGGCACGGACGAGCGCAGATGGGGCAAGCCCCTTGCCGCTCTGCTCGGCGCGTTCGACGCGCAGAACGACCTCGGAATCGCGTCGGTCGGCGGAAAGGATTCGATGAGCGGATCGTTTGAGAAGCTCGACGTTCCGCCTACGCTTTGCTCGTTCGCCGTGACGACGGGCACGGAGGACACGGTTCTTTCTCCCGAATTCAAGGGTGCGGGACACCGCACGGTCTGGCTCCGCCCGAGATACAGCGGCGCGCTGCCCGTGAAGGAGTCGTTTATCGCCCTGATGAACGCCTTTTACGGGATGAACGAAAAGGGAGATATCCTTGCCGCATCGACCGTGAAATACTCCGGCTGCGCCGGCGCGGTCATGGAGATGGCGTTCGGAAATTCCGTCGGATTCGACTTTGCCTTCACCGATGCCGACGCTCTCTTCGGCTACGCATACGGCTCGTTCGTCGCCGAGCTGCGCGACGGTGCCTCCGTCCCCGACGGCGATTGGGAATGCATCGAGCTCGGCACGACGTCGGACACCGATGCGCTTACATATGCGGACGAAAGCGTGCCACTCGCCGGGCTTCTTGAAGCATACGACAGCGTGCTCGAGGACGTGTTTCCCGTGAAAACTCCCGAGATCGCCGCACCGATCTGTGACTTTTCGCACGCCGCATCGGAGAGAGTGCGCCCCGTGCAACATTTCGCCGCGCCCCGCGCGCTGATCCCGGTGTTCCCCGGAACTAACTGCGAATTCGACACGGCGCAGGCGCTCTCAAAAGCGGGAGCCGTTCCCGAGGTGTTCGTGATAAACAACCTTACCGCGCAGGGGATCGCGGACAGCGTGTCGGAATTTGAAAGAAAGATACGAAATTCCCAGATGATCGTTATCCCCGGCGGATTCTCCGGCGGAGACGAGCCCGAGGGCTCCGGAAAGTTCATCACGGCATTCTTCAGAAACGGCGCGGTCGCCGATGCCGTGAACGAGCTTCTCAAAAACCGCGACGGACTTATGTGCGGCATCTGCAACGGCTTCCAGGCGCTTATAAAGCTCGGACTTGTGCCGTTCGGAGAGATCACTCCCGCATCGGCGGATGCGCCCACGCTTACATATAACGTGATCGGCAGGCATCAGTCGGGACTTGTGCGCACTCGCATCGCGTCGAACAAGTCGCCGTGGCTCGCCGCGACCGAGCCGGGACAGGTGTACACCGTGGCGATATCCCACGGAGAGGGACGCTTTATCGCGTCCGACGAAACGGTGAAGACTCTTGCCGCCGCCGGACAGATCGCAACTCAGTATGCCGACGCGGAGGGACACGCCTCCTACGATATCCGTTCGAACCCGAACGGAAGCGTATACGCGATCGAGGGCATAACCTCTCCCGACGGACGTGTCATCGGAAAGATGGGTCACGTCGAGAGAAGCGCTCCCGGAAACTACAGAAACGTGGACGGCGAATACGATATGCATTTCTTCGAATCCGGAGTGAAGTATTTCGGCTGATCTTTGCCGATCCCGGAGCGCATTTTGCATCACGAAAACGCATAAATTCCGCAGATGGGGCTGCCTCGAGGCAGCCCCGTTTCGTGCGCCGGAGCTTTCGCTGCGCTTTATATAAAAACAGATACGAAATAAAGCGTAAATTTGCGCTTTCGCCTCTTGCAAGTTTTCGTTCGGCGTGATAAAATAGATAAAATAAAACAATGAACGAAAAAACATAAGGAAGGTGGAAAAATGGCACATTACTTTGACGAACCGTCCCACACGTTCAGCGAATATCTGCTGATCCCCGGATATACTTCGCCCGAGTGTATCCCGGCAAACGTATCCCTGCGCACGCCGCTTGTCAAATTCAGACGCGGTGAGGAAAGCGAGATAAACCTCAATATTCCGATGGTGTCCGCTATCATGCAGTCGGTATCCGGAGAGGATATGGCAATCGCACTCGCACGAGAGGGCGGAATATCGTTTATTTACGGATCACAGTCCGTCGAGGACGAGGCGGCAATGGTTGCGCGCGTAAAGGGCTACAAGGCGGGCTTTGTCGTTTCCGACTCCAACCTGAAGCCGACGGCGACTCTCGCCGACGTGCTCGACCTTGTCGGAGAGAAGGGTCATTCCACAATTGCGATCACCGAGGACGGAACCCCGAACGGCATTCTCAAGGGAATCGTTACCGGACGCGACTACCGCGTCAGCCGTATGTCCACCGATCTCTGCGTGTCCGAATTCATGACCCCGTTTGAGAGGCTCATAACCGCCCCTGCGGACACCACGCTGAAGACTGCGAACGATATAATCTGGGAGCATAAGCTCAACTCTCTCCCGATCGTTGACGGCGAAGGTCATCTTCTTTACCTCGTTTTCAGAAAGGACTATTCGCAGCATAAGGAGAATCCGCTCGAGGTTCTCGACGCGAAGAAAAGATACCTTGTCGGCGCCGGAATCAACACGCTCGATTATGAGAAGCGCGTTCCCGCGCTTGTCGAAGCGGGCGCGGATGTCCTCTGCATTGACTCCTCCGAAGGATATTCCTGCTGGCAGAAGCAGACGATCGACTTTATCCGCGCAAAGTACGGTGACAGCGTCAAGGTCGGTGCCGGAAACGTCGTTGACCGCGCCGGCTTCCTCTTCCTCGCCGAAGCGGGTGCGGACTTTGTCAAGATCGGTATCGGCGGAGGCTCGATCTGTATTACCCGTGAGCAGAAGGGAATAGGACGCGGACAGGCAAGCGCCGTCATCGAGGTCGCGGCGGCGCGCGACGAGTACTTCGAGAAGACCGGCGTGTATATCCCGATCTGCTCGGACGGCGGCATCGTCCACGACTATCACATGACGCTTGCGCTTGCGATGGGCGCTGACTTCCTCATGCTCGGACGCTACTTTGCGCGCTTTGACGAAAGCCCGACGAGTAAGCTCAACGTAAACGGCACCTATGTCAAAGAATATTGGGGCGAAGGCTCGAACCGCGCCCGCAACTGGCAGAGATACGACCTCGGCGGAAAGTCGAAGCTTTCCTTTGAAGAGGGCGTGGATTCCTACGTCGTTTACGCCGGCTCTCTCCACGACAACGTGGAGAAAAGCCTTTACAAGGTGAAATCCACCATGTGCAACTGCGGAGTTACAAACCTTGCCGACCTTCGCCGTGATGCAAAGATGACCCTCGTTTCCGCCACGTCGATCGTTGAAGGCGGATACCACGACGTAACTCTCAAGACGGCGCAGCAGCCGAACAGATGATCTCCGAGCGGGAAGAACCGGAAGGTTTTTCCCGCTTTTTACCTGACTTTTTCCGTGTCGGCGGCGTTTTGCGCGACATGCGGGGGGAAAGTTGTCCCAAAGGTGCTTTTGCGGATGTAAACAATCTATAAATTTCGACGAAATTGAAGCAAAGGTATAGTCAAGGGCGAAAAACTGTGATATAATAAAAAATACGGTATCGGATGATAACGGTTTTTTTGCGCGCGATTACCGATATCGACCCACAGTAAGTAAGGTTATATATATTTATTTTCGGAGGTTTTTCAAATGGCAAAGAAGTATGTCTATCTCTTTTCCGAGGGAAACGCAACGATGCGTGAGCTCCTCGGAGGTAAAGGCGCGAACCTTGCCGAGATGACCAAGATCGGTCTTCCGGTTCCGCAGGGCTTCACGATCTCTACCGAGGCGTGCACTCAGTACTATGAGGACGGACGCCGCATCAACGATGATATCCAGGCTCAGATCATGGAGAACATCGAGAAGATGGAGGGAATCACCGGCAAGAAGTTCGGCGATCTCAAGAATCCGCTTCTCGTTTCCGTCCGCTCTGGTGCCCGCGCATCCATGCCCGGAATGATGGATACCATCCTCAACCTCGGTCTTAACGAGCAGGTCGTTAACGCTATCGCCGAGAAGTCCGGCAACCCCCGTTGGGCTTGGGACTGCTACAGAAGATTTATTCAGATGTTCTCCGATGTCGTTATGGAAGTCGGAAAGAAGTACTTCGAGAAGCTCATCGACCAGATGAAGGAGAAGAAGGGCGTTACTTCCGACGTCGAGCTCACCGCAGACGATCTCCGCGAGCTTGCAAATCAGTTCAAGGCTGAGTACAAGAATCAGCTCGGAACCGATTTCCCGGACGATCCCAAGTTTCAGCTCTTCGAGGCTATCAAGGCAGTTTTCCGTTCGTGGGACAACCCCCGCGCAAACATCTACCGTATGGACCACGATATCCCGTACTCCTGGGGTACCGCAGTCAACGTACAGATGATGGCATTCGGCAACATGGGCGACACCTCCGGTACAGGTGTTGCGTTCACCCGTAACCCCGCAACCGGTGAGAAGGGTCTCATGGGCGAGTTCCTTATGAACGCACAGGGCGAGGACGTCGTTGCAGGCGTTCGTACTCCTATGCCGATCGAGAAGATGAAGGAAGTTCTCCCCGAGGTTTACGAGCAGTTCCTCGGAGTCTGCAACACCCTCGAGAACCACTACCGCGATATGCAGGACATGGAGTTCACCATCGAGGATAAGAAGCTCTACATGCTTCAGACCAGAAACGGTAAGCGTACCGCTGCCGCTGCTATCAAGATCGCATGCGACCTTATCGATGAGGGCATGATCTCCGAGGAGGAGGCTCTCATGCAGATCGACGCAAAGTCGCTCGATATGCTTCTCCACCCGCAGTTCGACACTGCAGCACTCAAGAAGGCTAACCCCGTCGGCAAGGGTATCGCGGCTTCTCCCGGCGCAGCGGCAGGCACCGTCGTGTTTACCGCCGAGGATGCCGTTGAGCACGGCAAGAAGGGCGAGAATGTCGTTCTCGTCCGCCTCGAGACCTCTCCCGAGGACATCGAGGGAATGAAGTATTCACAGGGTATTCTCACCGTCCGCGGCGGTCAGACCTCCCATGCGGCAGTTGTTGCACGCGGAATGGGAACCTGCTGCGTTTCCGGATGCGGAGACATCAAGATGGACGAGGAGAACAAGCGCTTCACTCTCGCTGGCAAGACCTACACCGAGGGCGATCCGATATCCCTCGACGGCTCGACGGGCAACATTTACGATTGCCTGATTCCGACCGTTCCGGCAGACCCGAACAGCGGTTACTTCGGCCGTATCATGGAGCTTGCCGACAAGTATAAGAGAATGGGCGTACGCACCAACGCCGACACTCCCGAGGACGCTAAGCAGGCAGCAGCCTTCGGCGCACAGGGAATCGGACTTTGCCGTACCGAGCATATGTTCTTCGATCCTTCGAGAATCGGTGCTTTCCGTGAGATGATCTGCGCCGAGACCGTTGAGGAGCGCGAAGCTGCTCTTGCAAAGATCGAACCGATGCAGCAGTCCGACTTTGAGGGACTCTTTGAGGCTCTCGGCGGTTACCCCGTAACCATCCGCTTCCTTGATCCCCCGCTTCATGAGTTCGTTCCCACCGACGAGACTGATATCAAGGCTCTCGCAGAGGTACAGGGCAAGAGCGTTGAGTACATCAAGCAGGTAATCGCAGACCTCCATGAGTTCAACCCGATGATGGGTCACCGCGGATGCCGCCTCTCCGTAACCTACCCCGAGATCGCCGCAATGCAGACCAGAGCGATCATCAAGGCTGCTATCGCAGTTAAGGCACGTCACGCCGATTGGAATATCGTTCCCGAGATCATGATCCCGCTTGTGGGAGACGTCAAGGAGCTTAAGTTCGTTAAGGACGTTGTCGTTAAGACCGCCGATGAAGAGATCGCGGCAGCAGGCACCGAGCTCAAGTATGAGGTAGGTACCATGATCGAGATCCCGCGTGCGGCTCTTACCGCTGACGATATTGCCAAGGAGGCTGAGTTCTTCTGCTTCGGTACGAACGACCTCACCCAGATGACCTTCGGCCTCAGCCGCGACGACGCAGGAAAGTTCCTCCCGTCCTACTACTCCAACAAGATTTACGAGTCCGATCCGTTCGCACGTCTTGACACCACCGGTGTCGGCAGACTTATGGATACCGCAGTTAAGCTCGGAAAGTCGACCCGCCCGACGCTCCATTGCGGAATCTGCGGCGAGCACGGCGGTGACCCGTCCTCGATCGAGTTCTGCAACTCCATCGGACTTGATTATGTATCCTGCTCGCCCTTCCGTGTGCCGATCGCCCGCCTCGCAGCAGCACAGGCTGCTATTAAAGAGCAGGGAAACAAGTAATTGTTCCTTTCTCAAAGTTGCCGATTTGACGATTGACGAAGCGTATGCTCATAAGTATCTGGAAACAGTTTCTGATGTGCACCACTTCAAGACGTCAAGTTGGAAAGATGTAAAGGTAGCAATTTATATCTAAAAAATCCCTCTGTCGGGAAACCGGCAGAGGGATTTTTGCATTGAGGTATGATTCTATTTAATCGTCGTCTTCGTCATCGTTAGACCACGATGATATGATATGAATATCACCAGTATCCATATCCATCGCCATGTTATCGCCCAGTCTCATCAGAAGATCACAATCGGAATCAATAGCCATATTATCCGATATCGTATGGGTAAAGTCGCCATCTTCAAAATCAAAGAAATGTTTGCTCATTTTGATTCTCCTTTTTAATCATCATATTCCGGGTAGTCGGGTGCCCATTCGGGCCAGATTTGATCTTTATGCCTACGATTAGAGTTGTGAATCTGCTGATGTGTTTTGCGATTTGGATTCAATTGGTTACTCTGGCGATGATGTATGTCGCGCCGGTGCTGACGCTCATCGGAGTCTGCGACCGCGAGCCGGAAAGAGAGAACGAGTGCCTTGAAAAGCTGAAGCATCATGTGTCGCTCTTTTTCCGTATGGTTCACGCCGATATTCCTCGGGAGAACGGCGGAGAATGAGCGGAGGCGGCAGGACCGGGGCTTTCACGGTATCCTTACAAATGTGTAAGAAAAAAGCGAAAATCGTAAGGCGAATCCATGGCGCACGATATGCGGGCGCGTTATAATGAAGTGCGCGGCGGAGATAAAGCGGCGGATCGCCGCTCGGCAGGAGGAAAACATGAGAAAAACATTGGTACAAAAGCTTGGGCTGCTCGGTGTCGTCAGCTTCCTTTCGTATGCGGCGGCGGTGGTATTTGCCCCGCTTGCCTATCCGGGGTATAACCCCATGGCGCAGGCGGTCAGCGACCTGAGCGCGGCGAACGCACCGTCGCTCGCCCTTTGGAATCAGCTCAGCGCATTCTACAATGTGTGCGAGGTCGTTTGTGCGACCGTCGTCTGCATCGGCATTCAGGGGCAGAAAACCAAGTTGCTCCGTTCGGGAATCTATCTGTTTGCGCTCATGGAGTGGATATCGGCAGTCGGATACCGGATGTTCCCGCTTTCGGACAGCGGATATGCGGGGGCGTTTCAGGATGTCATGCACATGGTCACAACGGCGGTCGTGGTGTTTTTGTCCATCGTATCGCTGAGCGTGATCATCGCCGCAGGAGCGAAAAGCAGGGACTGCCGCACATACGGGATATGCGCGGCGATCGCCCTCGGCATGATGCTCGTCGGCGCGCTCGGAATGAAGGCAGTGCCCGCCGAATACTTCGGCATCGTCGAGCGCTTCAGCGTATTCGCCGCAACGGGATTCAACGCCGCGCTCGGAATTCATCTGTTTTGCAGCAAATCCGAAAAATAATGATTACAAAGGAGAAAAAACAATGTCTGAAAAAAACATAACCATCCGTCTTGAAACAAAAGACGATTACAGAAATACCGAAAACCTGACGCGCGAGGCGTTCTGGAACGTCTACCGCCCCGGCTGCATGGAGCACTATGTGCTTCACTGCTATCGGGATGATCCGGCATTCGTGCCCGAGCTTGATTTCGTTATGGAGCTTGACGGCGAAATGATCGGACAGGTCATCTATGTTCGGTCGGAGATCGACTGCGACGACGGGCGAAAGGTGCCGATCATGACCTTCGGCCCCATCGGCATCGCGCCCGATTGCAAGCGGCAGGGATACGGGAAGAAACTGCTCGAATATTCCATGGAGAAAGCCCGCGAAATGGGCGCGGGGGCGCTCGCAATCACCGGCAATATTCTGTTTTACGGCAAGTCCGGATTCGTTCCCGCAAAGACAAAGGGCGTTCGCTACGCCGACGATCCCGAGGCGGACTATTTCCTTATCAAGGAGCTGACGCCCGGATTTTTGGACGGCATTTCGGGCACCTACAAGGACCCCGAAGGATATTTCGTCTGCGAGAAGAATCCGGAAGCCTTTGAAGCGTTCGAAGCGACCTTCCCGCCGAAGCAGAAGCTGAAGCTGCCGGGACAGCTGTTCTGATCGGGAGGGATATGATCATGATCGAATCAAGATGCGGGCTGTTGTGCAGCGATTGCAGTTTTCGTGAAACCGTGGGCTGCAAGGGGTGCGTGAATATGGAGAAACCTTTCTGGGCAGACAGCTGCCCCGTGAAATCATGCTGCGAAAAGAAAGGATTCAGGCATTGCGGAGAATGCGGCGACTTCGTTTGTTCTTTGCTGCATACCTTTGCTTACGACATGGAGCAAAGCGATAACGGCGCAAGAATCGAACAGTGCAAAAAGTGGTGTAAGGACGACGGCATTAAGTAAAGAACATCTTCATTTCGGAAAAGCCATCCGATTCGGACGGCGTTTCCCATGGACCCATGACGGGAGAGTATATCCTCTGTTGCCGCGGCAAGATCGTCGGCGGAATCTATGACAGATGCTTGTAAAGAAAGCAGGAGCCGCGGAAAAACTTATGCCTGCGGTGACCTGTGATATCCCCTATGAGGGAGAGAAAGAAATGCCGTCGGCGGATGAAGTCGACCGCAGAGAACTTCTTACAAAGCTGTTTACGGCAATGCACGATGAATTACCGCTGCCGAAAGCAAAGCGAAGGAGCAGCGGAGTCGGCGAAAGCCCCGCGAAAAAGAAAAGACGAAGCTGCCGCGGCAGCCGTTTCGAACAGGAGTAAAGCATAATGAGAAATATGATCTATCCCCGCACGGGGGACAAGGAAACCGTGTATCTGAAGGATGTTGTCACCGGGGCGAATATCGAGGTCGGCGACTACACCATGTACAACGATTATGTTCACGACCCGCGCGACTTCGAGAAGAACAACGTGCTGTATCATTATCCCGTCAACGGCGATAAGCTGAAGATCGGTAAATTCTGCTCGATCGCCTGCGGCGCGAAGTTTCTCTTTACGAGCGCCAATCACACGATGCGCTCGCTGTCAACCTATCCGTTCCCGATCTTCTTTGAGGAATGGGGACTTGATTCAAAGGAAATACGGAGCGCGTGGGACAACAAGGGCGATATCGTGATCGGCAGCGATGTGTGGATCGGCTATGAGGCGGTCATTCTGTCGGGCGTAACGGTCGGCGACGGTGCGATCATCGGCACGCGTGCCGTGGTGACAAAGGATGTGCCGCCGTATACCGTCGTGGGCGGCGTTCCCGCCAAGCCCATCCGCCGCCGCTTTGACAATGCGGCGATCGAGAAGCTGGAAGAGCTGCGCTGGTGGGATTGGGACGAAGAGAAGATCAAACAGAATATCCCCGCCATTCAGTCGGGAGATATCGCAGCATTGGAGCGTGCGGAATGAAGCCGATCGCGATCGACCCGAAAACGACCGCCCGCGCCGCGGCGTTCGACCTCTGGATGGGTGCGCCGAATCCCATGGTGACGTTCTTCAAAACGCTTGATGTCACACCGCTTGTGAAGCTGAGCCGCAGGCGCGGGCTGAAATTCAATATGCTGCTCTGCTGATGCATCGGCAGGGCGGCGAGCGAGGCGGGGGAGTTTTACCTTCTCCCCGTGGGGCGCGAGCTTTGGCAGTATGACAGCATCGCGGTCAACACCATCGTAAAAAACAAAACCGGCGAGGTAAGCTCCTGCGATGTACCGTTTTCGGAGAGTCTTGCGCAGTTCAACACCGACTATCTGCACCTGACGCGCGCGGTTGCGGAAAGCTGCGAAAATCACGATCTGACCGACAGTATGGTTATCGGCACCTCAGCCATTGTGGATACCGAAATCGACGGAGCGGTCGGCATGAACAGCGGTATTTTCAACAATCCGTTTATCATTTGGGGCAAATACCGCAAGGGACTTTTGCGGACGACGCTGAAGCTGTCGTTCCAATTCCACCATACACAGATGGACGGCGCGCATGTAGGACGGTTTCTTGAACGTCTGCAGGGGAATATCGACGGGATCGGGGGAATGTGCCGCGACGCATTTCCCGAGATTCGGGAGTGAGCACAGATGAACAAACGCCCCGAACTTAATAAAGATACAAAATCCGCCGCTTTCCGCAGCTTTTATTATCTGAAGCGGGAGCTTGTTGACTTTTGCAGAGAAAACGGATTGCCGGCATCCGGCAGTAAAGCAGAACTCACGGATAGGATAGCATATTTTCTTGATACGGGAAATGTACTGAAATCCTCTGCCGAAAGAAAAACGGCGGTAAACATCGGCACGCTCACCGAGGACACGCTCATAGAGCCGAATATCGTCTGCTCCGAAAAACACCGTGCGTTTTTCAGTGAGAAAATCGGAAAAGGCTTCTCTTTTCATGTTCCGTTTCAGAAATGGCTGAAAGCAAACGCCGGAAAGACTTACGGCGATGCGATTCGGGCGTATTACCGAATCTTAGAGGAAAAGAAACAAGCCAAAACGGAGATCGGCAGGCAGTTTGAGTACAACACATACATCCGTGATTTCTTTGCAGACAATCCCGGAAAGAGCCTGCGTGATGCGATCGTATGCTGGAACTACAAAAAGAGCTTGCTGGGGCATCATCGGTATGAGCGCTCCGACATTCGTGCGCTGGACTGACCGATTTCGTAAAACTTAAAAACATCTCCATGCAAGAAAGGCAGCTACTATGCAAAAACGAAAAAAACACACTGGAGCGGTTATCGTGCTTAGCATCGTCGCGGTGCTGATCATAACCGTCGTCGTCGCAGCGGCGATCTACTCACGATTCGGCGGATTCGGTACGGGCGACTGCGCAGACACAGAGGAATTTTCAAAATATGCCGTCTCCGTTTCCGAACTTACCGTACCGGATGAGGCTCAAATCGTTGCTTTGGGCGAGGCGACCCACGGAAACAAGGAATTTCAGCAGCTTCGGCTCGATGTATTTCGGGTATTGGTTGAAAAATACGGCGTGCGCGCCTTTGCTCTTGAGGGAGACTTCGGCGGATGCGAGGCGATCAACCGCTATATCCACGGCGAGGGAGGGACGGCAGCGGAGGCGCTTTCCGCCACTGGATTTGCCATCTATCGCACCGAAGAAATGGAGAATTTAACGGAATGGATGCGTGATTACAACGCATCTGCCGCGCAGGGTGAAGATCTTCGATTCTACGGCTTCGATATGGAACAGCGTGCGTACAGCTATCGCTATCTGCTCGAAGCGCTGCAAAAAGCGGATATCGACACCGCCGATTTCGAAAAGATGTGGGACGGCGAAGCTAATACTTATGCGGATAGCTGCACTGCCGAGCAGCGCGCGGAGATCATTCGCGCAGCCGAAGAGCAGCTGATGCCGGGGGATGTGCAGGCGCTCCGCTTTGCGGAAGTGCTGCTCCAAAATATCGAACTCGGAAAATACATAAACGATTCCGGCGAGCTGAACGCGCAGCGCGATCGGATGATGGCGGAAAATACGCTGTGGATTTTGGAGCAGGGGCAGGCGCGCGGAAACAGCCGCGTCATGATCTCCGGTCACAACAACCATATCATGCAGTGCGAAAATGCCGGAACACCGGTGCTCGGAAGTCTGCTTGCCGAAAAGCTCGGCGGCGGATATTTTGCAGTCGGGACGGATTTTTACAAATCCGTCTGCAATCTCCCGAAAGCGTACACCGGAAAACGGATCACGCACACCTTCTACTCTCACGACCCGCTTACCAAAGCATCGAAAAAATGCGGCTTTGATTTAAGCTTTCTGGATTTTTCCGAGGTGCTGGAAAACTCGACCCTTGCGGAGTATATTGCAAACAGTATTCCGATGGGGTCTTTGGGCGAATCCTACAGCGTTCTTATGAATTTCGTCCCGAGAAGCTACCGCGTCCGGCGCACGCCGCAGGAAGCGTATGACGCCATGATCTTTGTGACAAATGCGGCGCCAATCGAGATCGGGTCGATCCGCTGAACGGGGGGTAACGCCATGCAGACAATTCTGATCATTGACGATGACACCGCCATCGGCGATCTCGAACAAGAGATCTTGGAGCGGGAAGGCTATGCGGTACTGCGCGCTTACTCCGGCACTGAGGCTCGGCTTATGCTCAGGGATATCCGTCCCGATCTTATCCTTCTTGATCTTATGCTGCCGGGGCTGAGCGGCGAGGAGCTTTTGCCGCAGATAAAGGATGTTCTGGTCATTGTAGTCAGCGCAAAGGCGGCGGTGCAGGACAAAGTCGATCTGCTTCTCGGCGGCGCGGCGGACTATCTCACAAAGCCTTTTGACACGAAGGAGCTTTCGGCGCGCGTCGCCGTGCGGCTGAGAGAGGCTGCGCGCTCTCCGTTTGCGCCCGTTTTATCCTGCGGCGATCTTACGCTTGACACATCTTCGCACGAAGTCCGTCTCGACGGTGCTCCCGTAACGCTCACAAGAACGGAATACGCCATTTTGAAGCTGCTGATGCTGAATCCCGGGCAGGTTCTGGCGAAATCCGTGTTGCTCGACCGCATCGGCGAGGATACGCCCGACTGCACCGAAAACTCGCTGAAAACGCACGTCAGCAATCTGCGCGGAAAGCTGCGCGACACATCCGGAAAAGACTATATTGAAGCGGTCTGGGGCATCGGTTTTCGTCTGAAAGTCGAATCTTAACGATTTCTTGACCTTTCCCTTGACCGCTGTCTTGACCTTTTTGCCGTATCATATCGGTATCAGGCAAAGGAGGTACTTACTTTATGGAATATGTGCTTGAAACAAATGCGATAACCAAGCGTTACCGCAGCTTCACCGCGCTGAACGGTTTGACAATGCGCATCCCGAAAGGCGCGATCTACGGCTTTGTCGGCAGAAACGGCGCGGGCAAAACCACGCTGATACGGTTGATCTGCGGCTTGCAGGAGCCGACGGAAGGCAGCTACACTCTCTACGGGGCGAAGAATACGGATTCCGAAATTTATCGCTGCCGCCGCAGGATCGGCGCCGTGGTCGAAAGCCCGGCGATCTACCCCGATATGACGGCGCGCGAGAACATCCGTCAGCAGTACCGGGTGTTCGGACTTCCGTCGGACGACGGGATAAACGAACTGCTTCACCTCGTCGGTCTCGGAGACACCGGCAAAAAGAAAGCGAAGAATTTTTCTCTCGGCATGCGTCAGAGGCTCGGCATTGCCGTCGCCCTCTCGGGGAATCCGGACTTTCTGGTGCTCGACGAGCCGACAAACGGACTTGACCCGCAGGGCATTATCGAAATGCGTGAGCTGATATTAAAGCTCAACCGCGGGCACGGAATCACGGTGCTGATCTCCAGCCACATTCTCGATGAGCTTGCCCGCCTTGCAACGCACTACGGCTTCATCGACGGCGGACACATGGTAAAAGAAATGAGTGCGGAAGAACTCGAGTCGCGCTGCCGCAAGTGTGTCCGCATTGAAGTCAGCGACACGAAGGCGCTTGCCCGCGTACTCGACGGGATGAAAGCCGAATACCGCATTACGGACGGCACGCACGCAGACATTTACGCCGATGTTTCGGCCACGGCGCTTGTGTCGGCGCTGTCAAAAGAAAACTGCACCGTAAACAATCTCACGGAGCAGGACGAGAGCCTCGAAAGCTTCTATATGAATCTTGTGGGAGGTGAGCGTCATGCGTAAACTGCTCCGAGCGAATTTTTCAAGGCTGCTGCACGACCGAGTATTCCTGCTGCTGTCGGCGCTGATGGCGTTTTTCGGCATCTCCGTAGCGGCGGTCAGTGCCGTAAACATAAGTCGTGAAGGCACCGTTTGGGTTATGGATTTCAGCCTGCTCACCTATGTCACACTCGCGCCCATTCTGAATTCGGTTTTTACGTCACTGTTTGTAGGCAGCGAATATTCGGGCGGCACTCTGCGAAATAAGCTGATCGCCGGACACCGCCGCGGCTGTATTTATCTTGCAAATCTCATCACCTGCTGCTGCGCCGGCATCATTCTTTGCATTGCATTTGCCGTCCCGCAGGGCGTTCTCGGGCTCATTCTCGGCGGGCAGATTCAATCCGCCCCGATGATGCTTCTGATGTTCGCGGGGCTGAGCCTTGCGCTGATGATCGCCTTTACGTCGCTTTTTACGCTGATCGCCATGCTGTGTCAGAGCAAATCGCACACGGCAGCCGGGTGCATTCTTCTGACGTTCGTGCTGATCTTTCTCGGCGTTTATATCACCTCCGCCCTGAACGAGCCGGAGTATCTGGCAAGCTATTCCTACACGGAAAACGGCGTGACCGTCGAGGAACCGGAGACAAAGAATCCGAATTATGTCAGCGGCGCAAAACGGCAGGTGTATGAATTTCTTCAGGACTTTATGCCCGGCGGGCAGGTGCTTCAGATCAACGACATGAGTTCGGAAAATCCGGCAGCGCTCGCCATGTATGACGGTATCATTCTGCTCGCGGCGACCGGGATCGGGCTTATGTTCTTCCGCCGTCGGGATTTGAAATAAGGAGGGACCATGGAGATCGGGTGTGTTGTGATAATCGCCGCGCTTGCCGCGGCTGCGGCAGTGCTGCTTTTATATCTGCTCTCACTGCGCGCATCGCTCGGAGAGATCGCACGGGAACTGGACGACAAGCTGAAAACGGACACAAACACACTCATCTCCGTTTCCTCCGGCGACAGAGCGATGCGCGCTCTCGCCGCGAAAATAAACGGTCAGCTTCTCTCTCTCCGCAAGGAGAGGCTGAAGCTGCAGCACGGCGACACGGAATTGAAAAATGCGGTCACAAACATTTCCCACGATCTGCGTACACCGCTGACTGCGATCTGCGGATATCTCGATTTACTTGCGCAGGAACCGCAGTCCGGGAAATCAGAGCGCTATCTTGCCGTGATCCGTGAACGCACCGATACCATGCGGGAGCTCACCGAGGAGCTGTTCCGATATTCCGTGATCGTCGGAACAGTCGAAGAATTAAGCTTTGATACGGTTTGCCTGAATGACATTCTGGAGCAAAGCCTTGCCGGATTTTACGGAACGCTTTCCGAACGCAAAATCGCGCCCTCCGTTGAAATCCCGGAGCTGCCGATCGTGCGGCAGCTTGACCGGCACGCGCTGCGGCGGATCTTTGATAACATTCTTTCAAATGCCGCAAAGTATTCCGACGGGGATCTAACCGTCCGACTATCGCCCGACGGCACGGTACTGTTTGAAAACCATGCAAAGGATTTAGATACAGTGCAGACCGCACACCTGTTCGACCGTTTTTTCACGGTAAACACCGCACGAGGCGGAACGGGGCTCGGCTTATCCATTGCGAAGCTGCTCACAGAAAAGATGGGCGGTCATATCACGGCGGAGTACGTCATGGGCAAACTGCGCATTTGCGTTCTGTTTTCGGAGCGCTGAGCGGCAAAGCCTACGAAACCGATATTGAGCTGCCGGCGGGCGCGCGGCATCCGCGGCAAATGAAAAAGGAGAAAAACAATGTCCAAAAGAGCAAGACAATACATCGGCATTCTTACGGCTGTCATCGCCTATTATCTCGTCCACGAGGGGGCGCACCTGCTGTACGCCGTCTTCACCGGGGTGTTTCGGCAGATCAGATTTATGGGGCTCGGCGTGCAGGTCGATGTTTTCCGTGAACGCATGACGGATGCGCAGCTCGGCATCTTCTGCCTCGCGGGTGCGGCGGCGACTTTCTGCACGGCATATCTGCTGACTGCGCTTGCAAAGAAAATCTGCAAAGCCGGGAGCAAGCTGTATCGCGCGGTAATGTATTACGTCACGATCGCATTTCTGCTACTCGATCCGCTGTATCTGAGCATCCTGTGCGGATTGTTCGGCGGCGGAGATATGAACGGGATCGCGCTTCTTATACCGGAGTGGGCGGCGAGAGTCGGATTCGGTGTGCTGCTTATCGTAAACGGACTTGTGTTTTGGAAAAGGATTCTGCCGATCTACAGCAGATCATTTTCGGATACGGAGGTGCAAAAATGAACGAGCTGCGGGCGAGGGTGATCTCGCAGGAAAAAGGCATTTATAAAATTCAGAACGGCGCGGAGGTAAAGTCGGCGGCGGTCTCCGGAAAGTACAGGTATGAGGCGAGGACGGTCTCCGACTACCCCGCGGTCGGCGATTATGTCGTTGCCGAGTGGCAGGAGGACGACAGTAATGCCGTCATCACGGGACTGTTTCCGCGAAAGAGCTGCTTTATCCGAAAAGCGGCGGGCACCGGCAAAAATGAGCAGGTTGTCGCCGCAAATATCGATACGGTGTTTATCTGTATGTCGCTCAACAACAACTTTAATATCCGGCGGCTGGAGCGGTCTCTCTCCGTCGCCTATGAAAGCGGTGCTGCACCGGTGGCGGTTCTGACGAAATCCGACCTCTGCCCGTATACCGAAAGCAAAACAGCCGAAGTTCAAGGTGTCGCTCCGGGTGTGGATGTGCTGGCGATCTCCTCATTGGACGGGGACTATGAAGCGGTCATGAAGTATATTCTGCCGGGCAAAACCGTGGCGTTCATCGGTTCTTCAGGCGTCGGCAAGTCCACGCTCATCAACAAACTTACAGGCACGGACAGCATCGCCACACGCGAGATCGGAAACGACGACAAGGGACGTCACACAACGACCCGCCGGGAACTCATCACGCTTCCGAACGGTGCTTTTGTCATCGACACGCCCGGTATGCGCGAGCTTGGCATGTGGGATAGCGGCGACGGCATTGATACGGCGTTTGCGGACATCGAGAAACTGTCCCGCGAGTGCAGGTTTTCCGACTGCACCCACACCTCGGAGCCGGGGTGCGCCGTCCTGCAAGCGCCCGCGGACGGAACACTTGACGCCGCGTGCCTTGAATCATATCGTAAGCTGAAAACCGAAAATGACTATGCGGCTGACAGCAGCCGATACCTTGAAGCCAAGCGGGCGAAATTCAAGGAGATCGCAAAGGTCAACAAATCGGGCAGAAAGAACAGATAACGGCAGGCACGCCTCTCGAAATCCCGCGGTTGCGCAGAAGATACCTCCTTATCGCACTGTGCAGCTCCGTGATTACCGTTCGGCAGACCTTCCTCAAACTCCGCCTCACGGTGGACGTCTTTGCCCTCTGCTGACACTTTCTACTGCTACGTCCGCTTTCACCGCCAAGCTGTAACGCATACCGAACGCGCAAAAAAATCCGGCATACTGCTTTTTTGCAGTATGCCGGATTTTCCGTAGAAAAGATATTTTACTGCCGCCGACCGACTGATTATTTATTCTGCTCTTTTTCCCATTCTTCAAATTTCTCTCTGTTTTTCGGGTCCTCATAAAATTTCTTTATCCTCGGAAGGAGCATTTCGGCAAGCGAATCGAACCGTCTTTTTGCAGCTCTGATCGTAAAATGCGATATTCCCGAGAAAAATTTCAACTGTCTTTTGAGAGAAAATCTCATTAATACCGAGACATTCTATAGAATACCCATCTATCAGTTCGGGATTCTCAACTGAGGTAACACCGATTTCATGCTTGCGAATTGAGTTCCTTAAGGAAGGATGATGTTGTATAACAAAGACCTTCTCCCATGGATTCTCCGCATCCTACGTTCAAATCGTTGTATTGAAGTGTGCCGGAAACCGGGCAAACCAACACAACTTTAACTAAGTTCTTGCTTAAGCCACTGTCCGGAATCGAATCAAAAAAAGAATACTGTGGTTTTTCTTTAACATTGTAGCCTACCCCTAACGCAGTTGGAGCAATTTGGAAAGCTAACGGACGTATCGCATAATGTGTATCATCGACAAATTTTAAATAGTTCTTCTTAAATATTGTCCCCACCAATTTTATTGAATACACAGCCTCCGTGGTTTCAATGTAAAAATCACTCTGCTTTCGATTAAAACCGGAAAAAAGAAATCCATGGTTGATTATGTGCAATGAATACTGTTTCTTTTCGCAAAGCTTTTTGATCTTAACAAACATAGCGATTCTTTTACAAATAAAACGTTCGAAAGGATACAGAGCCAAAACCACGATAAGAACCAGCAGTAAACCAAACATATACATTTCACCTCATATCATATCAAAATATCATCATGGTAACATTTTTTGCTATGTTCTGTATTGATTTTATCATATTGCTTGATTTTCGTCAACATAAAAAAACGGCTTTCATAACCGCATGGAAGGCGCCTTTGCAGAAAATTATAACGCATTTGATCAAGCCCTCCGGCTCGGTCGGTCCTTCTGCCTTCACTGAGGTGTCAAACGGATACCCGCCCCACGCAGCCCCATTCTTGATATAAATTCATCGCTCATTTCCGGCAAAATTAGAAAGTGGCACATTCTCGGCTCCGGAGAGCGAAAGAACGCGCCGCGCGCCGAATGTCACTTTTTCTTTTTCGGCTTCGGTTCGGGAAGCTCATCGTACATCGCGGCGAACAAAGCGCGCAGGAAATCTCCGTCGTCAACTTCTTCGACGAGAAGCATTTCGCCCGCGCCGTCGTACGGACGCTCGCGCGGAGCATCTGGCATATGTGAGACCGCCGATTTCACGGGCTTTACAAGCAGCCTGTTGTCGTAGATGCCGCCGATGATCCTTCCGCGGTAGTAAAGAATGTATTCCCCCATCATTTTCCGATATGTAATATTGTCAGGGTCCGCCGCCTGCTCCAAAATAAAATCAAGATATTCTTTGTCGGATGCCATTTCGGTCGTACCGTCCTTTCTTATCTGCGCGGTTTACCGCGCTTTTTTGCGGATGCATCGCTCACAGTCCGGCGTCTCACCGGAGAGCTTCTTCGATCCAGCCGTCAGCGAATTTCATCTGCTCCTCGGTGTGAAACCAATGCTCGCCGCCCTTCATGACGGTGAGCGGCGCTCCGATGCGCTTTGCAAAGGCGGAGACCGTCTCGAGGGAGATCAGATTGTCGTGCTCGCCGTATAAAATGCGGCTCGGAACGCTCCACACGATCGGATGAGCGCGCACATAGCAAAGGTAATCCCACGACAGCGTTTCGCCGAATTCGGTCGGGATCTCCCCGCGGGCGCACAGCTCATCCTCCGTGACGTTCGCCCATTTCATCATATCGCAGATCAGTTTTTCCATATCCGCAACGGGTGAAATGAACAGTGCACGGTCAACGTGGAGCGCGGAGAGAGAGTCCATCGCAAAGTATGCGCCGATGCTGTTTGCAATCAGCAGGAGCGAATCGAAGCCGCTTTTCTCCGATTCGAAGAACGGCGGGAATTCCTCTCTCGCCTCCCACGGATTCTGCGCGCGGTAGTCGAATCCGACGACATCGTATCCGAATCCGGAAAGCAGAGGACGGTAGTGCCCGGCTTCCCCGGCATTTCCGCCTTTTCCGTGTACATATATCGCAAGTTTTTTCATTCGGTATCCTCCGATCGTTGTGCTTCTTTCGCATATCTGCCGTGTATTTTCGGCTTACCGAAAGGATCGGTAAGATAATATGGTATATGTGACTTCGAAAATCAGTGCCGCAATTGCCGCCGGAAGATTCCGAAGCCGGATAGCACCGCACAGATAGTAAAGCGTGAGAAAAACGGCAAGCGGCATGGGCACGAACAGGAATGCTTTTTTGAACAGGGATACTTTGCGTCCGCCGGTGAAATAACGTATCCATACGAGGCAATAAAGGATCAGAAAAACTGCGGCGATATACATTCATGCGCCGCGGAAATTGACGGGATTCCGATCCTCAAGACAGACGATCGCAAGCAGATACGCGAGGCGGCTGAGTTTTTCGATGATCTCGAGCGGACGTGAGGTGTCGTTTGACGGAGTCGGAGCTCCCGCAGGCGGGAACAGGACGTATACGATATTGATGAGCATGGGCAGTACAAAAACGACAAGCCCGAACGCGGAAAACGACAGCGTAAGATTCAAAGTACGATCCCCTCCTTTACGGCAAATTCCGGAAGCTTTGTCGGCTTTCCGTAGATCGAGATCAGCGCGCGGAATTCGCGTCGGAACGCTTCGCGCAGCTCGGTATCCGTCAGATTCAGACGGTCGGTGTTGGCGAGTATGGCAAGCCCGTAGGTAAAGTAGATCATGTCCTGATGAAAGCGGCGGGCGGTATCTTCGGCGTAACCGAATTCGTCCGCGATCACTTCGAGGACTTCCGGGAGCAGTATGTCGTTTCGGTAGGGACCGCGCTGCCCGTCCTCGAGGTAGAACCAGCGGAAAAGCTGCTTTTCCTCCGCCGCGAATTTGACAAATCCCATGCCGTAGCTGCTGTAGCGGCTGTCGTTTCCCTCGTGTTCCCGCAGGGATTCGCGCACGCGCTGCGTGTGCAGCTCGATCGCGCGTTCGGTCAGGGCGTCTTTCAGCTCGTCCATGCTGCGGAACGACAGATAGATAGGCTGCGTCGAACAGCCGAGCTTATTCGCAACGCTGCGGGCGTTGACCGACGCAAACCCGCCGTCACGCAGGACATCGACGGCGGCATCGATAATGGTTTCCTTTGAGATTTTTTTAACGGCAGGCATTGCATTTACTCCGATAATAACGATATGTTATTGATAACTGTATGTTATTTTATCACCGATGAGCGGAAATGTCAACAGGAAATTTATAATACCGCGGCGCGGCGGTATTTTCGCGGCAGATTCTTGAACCGGATAAGGGGATGTGTTATAATATCTTCGAGGCTGTTTATCGGAACGATAAACAGCGCGGGGCTTACGCCGCCCCGCGCCGTGCGCGGCTGCAATATTGACGGCTTCGCAAAAATGCCCTTGCAAGCAAGCATTTTTGCTTCATGGTATAATAGGACACAGTATGCCATTAGTTCGTAATTGTACGTTTGCTTACTGTGTCCCCGAGTTTAGAGAACATGGTATAACATCTATTCGAAATTGTACGTTTACTTACCATGTTCCCGAAAACGGAGCTGTGCTCCGTTTTCCAACGTAAGCCCGGTATTTCACGGGCATCAAACTCCAACGTAAAACCGATTTTCGGTTTTATTTCATAAAATTTCGCGGCTTACGCCGCACCGCGCTATGCGCGTCGGTGCGCGGCTTTCGCGGTATAATATTTACGGTCATTTCGGTACGTCACTTTTCCGTGCGGCGCACGGCGACACGGGAAAGTCAAAATTTTCGGAGGTATATATGGAGAAAATATGGTCTGACTTATACGACGCGGCAATGAAGGCAATGAATCCGCGTATGATATCGAGATTTGTTGAAGCAGGCTTCGTCGGCGCGGCGGTGGAATCCGCGTCGGGGAAGATCTATGCCGGCGTGTGCGTTGCCGGCGCATGCACCTTGGGAATATGCGCGGGGAGAAACGCAATCTTCAACATGCTCACGAACGGCGAAGATTCCATCAAGAGGGTCGTTGCGGTCAATTGGAACCGCAAGGTTATACCGCCGTGCGGAGCCTGCCGTGAGCTGATGACGCAGCTCATGCCCGACGGATACCGCGATATTGAAATAATGCTCGACTTTAAGAACAACAGGGTCGTGACGCTCGGCGAGCTTACGCCCGAGTGGTGGATATGAATTTACGGGAGATACCTTCGGCGGAGAATTTCGGAAAATGAAACACATACGGAAATCGGAATACAATATCGACGGACAGCTCGGCAGCGGGAGAATTTTCCCGCTGATCGTCAGGCTGTCCGTTCCTGCGGTTATCGCGCAGCTTATAACATTTCTGTACAACATCGTTGACAGAATGTATGTGGCGAGGATCGGGGATTCCGGGATGGACGCTTTGGCGGCGCTCGGAATCGTACTTCCGATCACGCTGATAATTCAGGCGTTTGCGAATCTGATCGGACTCGGAGGCGCGCCGCGCGCGGGCATCAGATTGGGAGAGGGAAGAGAGAAGGAGGCAAACGGCATTTTCAATACCGCATTTCTGCTTCTTCTGGGTATCGGCATCGTGCTCGGCACCGCCGTTTTCATCTTCGCAAAGCCGATCGTCATTTGCTTCGGCTGCCCGCCCGGAGCGGTGGAATTTGCCGTTTCATATCTGAAGATATACTCCTGCGGCACGCTTTTCCTTATGATTTTGCAGGGGCTCAATCCGTTTATACTGACGCAGGGACGCTCGTTTATCGCAATGGGCTCGGTCCTGCTCGGCGCAGTCGTAAATATCGTACTCGATCCGATCTTTATTTTCACCTTGGGAATGGGTGTCCGCGGCTCGAGCCTTGCGACCGTGATCTCGCAGTTCTGCTCGTGCATATGCGTCGTCACGTTTTTCTTTACGCGAACGAGCGTCTTCCGTTTCGGAATATGCGGCGCGGGCGCTTTCTTCGAAAGAACCGTGAGCATTCTGTCTCTCGGATTTACGCCGTTTGTCATGACGATCACGGAATGTGCGATACAGGTCGTGTTCAACGTCAATCTGAACCGCGCGACGGGCGGAAACAGAGACTACACGGCGGCGCTCACCGTTATGCTCAGCGCGTTGCAGCTGATCCCGCTTCCGCTGAACGGGCTCGGAAACGGCGTACAGCCGTTTGTCAGCTACAACTACGGAAAGGGAGACGAGGCAAGGCTGAAAAAAGGCATAGGATATGTGACGGCGATCGCATTTGTATTTTGCCTTGCCATATGGTCGTTTTCGCTTGCGGTTCCGGAAATGTATGCACATTTGTTTTCCGCGAGCGCGGAGGTTACGGATATCGTGAAGAAATACTGCCCGCTGTTTCTTATGGGCTCGATCATGTTTTTCGTTCAGATGACTCTTCAGAATGTCAATGTGGCGCTCGGACAGGCGAAATCCGCACTGCTTCTTGCCGTCACGCGGAAGGTTGTTATTCTGATACCGCTGTGCTTTGTGCTGACGGAGGCACTGGGCTTTCGCGGGGTCTATATGTCCGAGGGGATCGCCGATTTCGCGGCGGGAATCATTACATCCGCAGTTATCTTTACATCCTTTCCGAGGATATTCAGAAAGCGTGCGGAGGAGATGAAAGCGCGCGGAAAAGAGCGCGCGCCGGACGAAAAATGACGGCACTGCGGTGCGCGCAGCCCGTAAAACGGATGACAAAAAGCCTCTCCCGCGGAATAGCGGGATCAAAAGTTTGCGGTTTCGCCTCATCTTGCCCGCTTCGCCTGCCCGATCGTGCCGGTACGGTCTGCACTCGCGTGGATCGCGGCGGCAGCCGTGGCGGGACTTAAATAAATCCGAAAGAAATAGTGACATTTGCAGAAATTTGTGATATAATAAAAACAAATATAATAAAGAGACTGTGAGCTTCAAAAAACAGTCGGATATATTCGAGTCGGCAACGAATATGAGAAACATCCGGGACAATTGTCCGTTGTATGAGGGTATTTATAAATACGGCAAGGAAATGAATTGGGTCAAGGGAGTCCGCGAGCCGATTTTAAATAAGGGGATTTTATAATTATGATAGGCATGCTTATTTTCGGATTTATATTGGTCTGTGCTTTTTATGCATGGTTTCCGGGGTTAACAGCAATGATTATTCCCGTATTCATCGTATCAGTTATTGTGGGCATAGTTCTGAAACGATTGTTCATTCAAAAAGGCGAGAATATCAAGAATGATGATATTTCACACACCGAATATGACGAATTTGATTGGTGGCAAGATAATCAAGGATTATAACGGCACATACAACAGGGTGTGTGTAAACAGTCAACAGGGACTATTAAGCGGCTGTAATGCTGCTTTTAGTCCCTTATTTTTCTCCGTATTTGCACGGTCTGCGCGCCGATTACGTCTCCGGTTTCCTCCGTGTGCGGGCGTTTTTTCCATTTCAACATCCGCATCCTTCGGTTTCATGATATCGCGGGGAGCGCCGGGCGTCAAGCCCGCATTCCCCGTGATTTCATCCGATGAATATTTTTTTGTTTTTTTGCTTGACAATTTCACTCTAATGTGTTAGACTTGAATCAGATAAAGTCTAACGCGTTAGAGTGAAGGGCTGCGGACGGTGCAGACCGTACCGCGGCGAAAGCGTGAAAGGAGAAAAATCATGGACCCCCCGAAGATATTTGAAAGCGAATACCGCTTCTGTCTTATCCTCTGGGAGCACGAACCGATCAAGAGCAGCGAGCTTGTAAAGCTCTGCGGCGAGGAGCTCGGCTGGAAGCCGACGACGGTGTATACCGTGATAAAGCGGCTTTCGGAGCGCGGCGTCCTCAAAAACGAGGATACGTTGGTCACCTCGCTCGTGTCAAAGGACGAGGTCGGCGCGGCGGAGATAGACGAGCTTGTCGAGAAGAGATTCGGCGGATCGCTCCCGGCGTTCATCGCCGCTTTCACCAAGGAGCGACGGCTGAGCCGCGCGCAGATTGACGAAATACAGGATATGATCGACCGATTCAGAGAGGAGGCTGAAAATGATGACTGACGTTTTTCTCAAGCTTCTTAACATGAGCATCGCCGCGTCGTGGGTCGTGCTTGCAGTGATCGTATTCCGAGCACTGTTCAGAAAAGCACCGCGGTGGATCAGCTTTGTAATGTGGGGAACGGTTGCACTCAGACTTGTGATTCCGTTTTCCGTTGAGAGCCCGCTCAGCATGATCCCGACGACCGAGAGCTTCGGCACGGCGGGCGCGTATCCGTCGCAGATCGTTTTCCGCACGGGGATCGAAGTTCTGAATTCCGCCGCGGGCTTTGCTTCCGAAGAATCGAATCCCTCCGGCACTTTTGCGTCCGGGGCATATACTCCCTTATCCGGCGGGAAAGAAGTAATCACCGATTCGTCTGACTCTCCCGCGCAGGATCAAAAATCGGAGCCTTCATACGATGCTGCATCTGCCGGCAAATTCGATATGCTCGAAGGGAACAAAAACCGGAGTGCATCCCCCTCATATGACGGAGCATCACCGAATGCGAAAGCTTCAAACTTCACGCCGCTCGGTGCCGCCTCCGCCGTGTGGCTCGGCGGAGTGTGCGCCATGATCGCCTACGCGTCGGTGAGCTGCGCAATGCTCAGAAGAAGGACGCGCACGGCGGTCCTTCTGCGGGATAACATCAGGCAGAGTGAGCGCGTGAGCGCACCGTTCACCTTCGGAATATTCCGACCGGAGATATTTCTCCCGTTCGGCGTCGGCGAGCGTGAGGCGGGATACATGATCGCGCACGAAAAGGCGCACATCGCCCGCCGCGACAATATCATAAAGCCCGCGTCGTTCCTTCTGCTCTCGGTGTATTGGTTCAATCCCGTCATATGGGCAGCGTACATACTCATGTGCCGCGATATCGAGTTTGCCTGCGACGAACGGGTGGTGAGATCGCTCAGCCCGCAGGAGAAGGCGGATTATTCTCAGGCGATGCTTTCGTGCAGCGCGCCGCGCACCTATACCGCGGCATGCCCGCTTGCGTTCGGCTCGAATTGCGTCAGACGGCGAATAAAGAGGGTACTCGGCTATAAAAAACCGTCGGCGCGCCTTGTCGTCGCCGCGCTTACCGTATGCGTGCTGCTCTCCGCGTGTACGCTTACCGACCCCGTCCGTCCACCGTCCGATTCTTCGGGAAATGCGGCGGATACGCAGCCCGGTCAGCCCTCCGACACGACCGATCCCGCAGATTCGGAAATCACCGACCCCACGCCCGAGAACATGTGGAAGTCCCTTGAGGATATCAGGGAGGGCTACACGGTCAGCGAGGCAAAGCGCGACGGATGCGTCGTCATGGACGGAAGCCGCCTTGTTTCCGGTGAAAAATATTGGGTGGATTTCGTGAATCGCTCCGCCGACGGACAGGACGCGGCGGTGCGGATATATCAGGAGTACACGGATCAGGGAGACGAGTATTTCGTGAAGGAGCTGCGGCACGAAAACGGGAAATACATATTCCGCTTTTGGGATTGGATATGGGAGACCGATATAAACAGTCCCGATTACGGAAAGAAGCAGTTTCTGAGTGAAAGCGAATATAAATACCTTGTCCGCTCCGCATACAGCATACGGGATGTGAGCTCCGATATGTATCTGCTTGCGGACAGTACGGACGTGACCGGAAACGGCTACCTGAGCCGATACCTTTCCTCGACTGCCATTCCGGGAGAGGACGACGGCATTTACGCAAACTGCACCTCGGCGCTCAGCTTTCAGGTGCCGGACGATTATTACATAAAGTCCGCATACGGAACGGTATTTTACGATACGGACGGTGACGGCAGAGAGGAAAAGCTCTGCCTCGGCATGGGTATGACATCGGGAGTATTTTCATTCACCGTGTCGGTGTATGACGGATTCAAATGCCGCGCGGAAGGATTTTTCTGCCCCGCCTCTAATTATGTTATCAGCTTCGGTGCCGATGGAAAAGGCGAGCCGACTGTCAGAGCGAAAGCGCAGGACGGAAGCGGCGAGGCTCGCGTGCTCGGGATCGGGATCGACGGCAGCGAAGTGTTTCTCACCGAAAACGGAAAAAGGGTCGATTGGACGTATTCGGCGAATACCGTGACCGAAACTGCCGACTGATGCGCCGCGCGTCGAAAAATTAAAAAATGCAGTGTGCCGAAGTAAAAACGGCACAGCCCCCGATTCGGGATGCCTGAACTGCACCCCATTTGTTAGACAATGTGATATAATGTCTAACAAGTGGGGTGATTTTTATGCCAAAAGGGGTACCGAAAAAACGATACAC
>JABLTO010191173.1_pt1 | contig 72199 bp, 126 predicted proteins | sample 7160091 | NCBI WGS metagenome assembly JABLTO01 (sample SAMN14651225, study PRJNA627086) | human gut metagenome | isolation source: feces | host: Homo sapiens
CGCCAAAACATACACATCGAAGCAGTAAGAAGTATCCGCAAGGACTTTAATTTCTCGATGTGTTTGAGTATATTTGAACACATTTTGAGTGGCAGAAGAGTATGAAACTTATTATGACATCAGGTGGGCTTATAGTAAGCATAATGCTGATAATTTTTATACATTTAACAGTAGTAAGTGACAATATTATTGAGCATGAAACAAGCAGCTCACTTAATTCAAGTATGGATTACGCATATGATAAAATGATGGATGATTATGAAGATATAAGCTTTGTAGAGTATTATAAATCGCCATGTTTTGTATGGTTTGACAGTGATGGTTTTATTGAACATATATCTAAGGATAATACATATAACAATGCTACTGGTACATATTATGAAAAAGGTGAAGATGTTCTTACAGATGATTTAATGAAAAAATTCTGTGAAATACTACAGAGCCGTATAAAGAGTGAAAATTCAGAACTGACAGTACAGCTTGTGTACAGGGATTTTGATACCGGCACAATGCAGATAAGGGTAATTGAAAAATATACAACACCTGCACATGTAACTAAAAGCTGTTTTTTTGAAAAGACATATAGTTTGATATAAATAAGAAGGCTGTCTGATTATTACAGACAGTCTTTTTTAAATTATTAACAGAAAATCTGTTTTTAAATTATAAAGAGCTTTATTTTTATAGCTTGTAAAAGCTCATAAAAAACTGTATGATTTAAAAGAAGAGATTGAAAACAAGAAATTAAATTAATTATAAAATTTCATTATTACTATTGACATATACCGTAATAAGGTATATAATATAATCAAAGTTAAGGAAGAAACATTCATAAATAAGTGAGGTAATTGATATGAGAAAGAACATATTTAAAACAACAGTAATAGCAATGGCAGTACTTACAGCAGCCTTTGGAATGACAGCTTGTGGCAATAAAAAGACAGATAACACTGACGCTACACAGGTTAAGCAGGAACAGCCAAGTGTAGCTGATAATAATAATACAACTAAGACAAAGACAGGCATTGTAACATTTACAGCAACAGATACAGACGGTAATACTGTAACACTTGAGGGTAAAGCAGTAGTACAGGCAGATGGAAATGCTGAAATAGAAGTTACTGACAATGCAGGTAATAAGGTGACATTCACAGGTAAGGGGAATGTTAAAGATGATAAGATTACTGTAACAGATGTGAAGGTAAAGGATGCAGGAACACTTGTAAAGGCAGATGGTAGTGAAATCAAGATTACAACAGATACTAAGACTGAGAAAGCAGAAGAAAGCACTGGTAGTTCAGAAACTTCAGATGTAAAGGTATCAGAAGATGTAATTAAAGAAGTAGAGACAGCTAAGGAAGAAGAAAGCAAGGCTGATAACAATGTAATTGTAGGAGATAATACTTCAGACAATAAGACTGATGTACCTGAACAGTCTGATAATGGTAGTTCCGATAATGGTACAGTAGAACCTACACCTGAACCTACTCCTGAACCAACACCTACACCAGTTGAACCTGAACCACAGCCAGAACCTACTCCTGAGCCAACACCTGAGCCAGAAGAACCTGATGTGCAGACTAAAACACCAGTATATTGTATGATGAATTTCAGAACAAGTGACGGATATGAAGATACAGAAGGTGGAGTTGGTGAATATATTTTTAAGAAATATATTAACGGTGAAATTACTGAATCAGAAGCAGAAAGCCTTATGCTTAACGGAGCATTAATTAATATTAAGGTAAGATATGATGACGGTTCAGAAGAAATAATTGATGAAATTAAACCTAAGTCAGTGAAAATGTATATTATAGATGATGATGAGGATGAAGGGGTTGGAAGCTGGCATATACCCGGATACACATATGTAGATTATTCTCGTTGGAGTACTTTACATGCTGAATATTATATCCTTATCTATTATGATATCTGATGAATAAATAGAATAATAATGAAACAATGAGACTGTCATAAATGTAGATTGCATGAATGGCAGTCTCTTGATAAGAAGATAATAGCAAAGGAGAATAATATTATGAGAAAAACATATGAAGATATTATTTTAAAAGAAAGAAATTGGTAACTATACAGAAGTAGTATTTTGCTATTTCAGACCATGATAGATAAATAAATATATAAAACAATAAGTAAGGGGTTGTGAATCATCATAGCCTCTTGTTTTTATGCAATTTAATAAAAAAATATTGTATGATATGATGAAAAATAAAGTTGTTTAAACAAATGTTCTTGTAGATATATGTCAAATATTGGTATATAATAATTTTATTATGTATTAATAATTAGTGAGGACTATATGACAAATTCAGATTATATATTATTTTTAGATGAAAGTGCAGAAACAAAAGCAAATCCTTATTTGTTGCTTGGTGGTATTATAATATCAAGAAACAATTATAAAAAATTCTTAATACCGTCTATACAGAATACAAAATCTATTTTAGGGAATCCTAATATTGTATTTCATTATACAGATATCCTTAAAAAACAGAAAGATTTTAAAATAATGTGTTCTGATGCTGAAATGCGTACTAAATTTTGGGATTCACTAAGGAACAGTATTGCTAGTGTAGATTTTAAAATAATAGCATCTTTTACTAATGTAAAGGAATATTCAAAAGAGTATCCTAAATTAAGCCATGATGTATATGAATTATTATTTTCTTGTGTAATGAATAACTATTTGCATTTTTTAACAAAAAACAATGCTCGTGGCAGTATAGTATTTGAATCAAGAGAAGAAACACAAAATAGAAAAATACAAAAACATTATTTTAATATATTGCAAAATGGTACAAATATTTATATGCCAGAAGCAATTGATAAGTATATAACCACAACAAGTTTTACTGTTAAAGAAGAAAATAGTATTGGCTTGCAACTTGCAGATATTGTTGCATATAATTGTATTAGACATATAAATAATTATAATGTCCAACATGGTATGTGGAATATCTTGGAGACAAAAATATATGATGGAAATAAGAAAGATATTGACTCATATGGATTAGTTAAATTATTTTAATCTTGACATTTAGATTATTTTTTGATATGCTTTTGTCACAGACAAAGAAATGGGTGTCCGTTAGCTTTGTTTTGTGCCATACCAAACAGAAATGGGTGTCCATTAGCTGATAGATATGCAGAACTAAAGGAGAATAAACAATTGTTTTTTAACATGCGTTTAGGCAAGAGATAATACAGGGTCATTTTTATGGCTCTGTATTATTTTTTTCAGTAATCTAATTAATTTTCATAAAGAATTAAATATAATCGAAAAATAATGTTTTATTTTTATAGGAGGCTGTCTGATTAAGTTCAGGCAGTTTTTTTATGCTCTGAATAATAAATAAGCCTTAATGCAACACATAAAGATACTAAAAAATGTAACATAACTATTATAGGCAGATATTTTTACATAAAATTCATCAAAAATGATTATAGTGTCTGTCATATATAAGATGTAGTAGTTGTAGGAAGATATTTTGGGAATAGATATGTAAATTTATCCCTTAAAAAATAATATCTTACACTATTATAACACAGGCTTAATATAGCCAAGTCAGCTAAGAAAAAGACTTAGCAGGAAGGAGAAGAAGAGAATATGAAATTAAAGAGAACTTTTAAGACACTGTTAATGATAATCGCAACAGTAATGAGCGTTATATCAGGTATACTTACTGATTCAGGAACACTTGCATATGCAGCCACGACTTATACCTTAACACTTAACTGGGATGATGGAGTTGAATGGGTTGCTACTGATAGGAATGGTACTGACAGATGGGAAAAAGGCGGTTCAAAGACATTTCAGGCAGGTTCTAAGGCTTATACATATGTAAAGCTTAAGAATGGTGCAACAGTCAAATCCTTCTTTTCAAGGCAGGAAAATAAAGACTGGACTGATTATACATATACATCAGGAAGCTTATGCTATGATACATGGACAATGTACAATAACAGAAACGTGGACATATATACATCTGTATCATCTTCAGCAGATGTGTCTTATGACTGGGATAACCTTGTAACAAGCTCAAAGCATTATCATTCAAGCAATGGAAATGAATCATCTTGGAGCAATTTAAGGGATGACCTTGGAAGGTCTCCTGCACCGGTTTATTCAATTTACTATAAACTACAGGAAAATAGGTACAGGGAAACCTGCTATGGAGATAATCAGGAAGATAAAGACTTCGGTGGTTATGAAATAATGTTAAGGACAGAAGACAACCATAACAGTTATTGGTATGGACAGTCCTCATATGCAAATGGAGATAGATTTGACGACTGGTACAGGGATGAATTTGAAGGAATAAAGCTTTCAAATCTTGCAATTGTGCCTGTCCAGATAAAGGGAGATAAGTTTTTACAGATTAACATAAGCATTAAGAACACCAATTCATATGCAAAAGAAATATCACTGGCAACATGCAGTGATATACAGGTTGCAGATGATGATAATGCAGCTACATTCTTTAATGGTAACGGCTTTACAATGACAAACATGTACTGTGAAACATCAGACAATTATCATGGTGGCACAATTCCTGCGGCAACACTTAATGTATATGCGAAAGATGTACCGGGATATGTAACTGATGCGGATGCAGTATATATAGGACATTTTGTATACAGAAAAGAGCATGTATGGCTAAACAATGTACTTGGTGATAAGGCAACGAATTATAATAAGTATAAGCATGGTGGAACATCAGGAGAAGGTGACCTGGATTCAGGCTTTTCAATTGCATGGAAAAACAGAACAATTGCAGCAGGTCAGACACAGACTTACAGCTACATCATAGGCATAGGAAAGTACAATTCAGATAATAAGATAACATTTAATGCAAATGGCGGAGAATTAAAGACACCGGGAACAAATATCAATAACCCAAGCGGAAATTACAGTAATAAAGTTACGGTAACATATGGTACAGATACATATTCATCAATGAGTAATGATATACCGGAAAGAGCAGGCTATACATTTGACGGATGGTGGACAACACCTAATGACAGCAATGCAAGCGTAATGGTATATGATGCATCAGGAAAATGTAATAATGACTGTAATTATTGGAAAAATAATCAGTGGCAGGGAACTAATGATTTAACCGTATATGCACACTGGAAAGCAAACACATATACAGTACGTCTTAACACAGGCGATATCCCGTCATCAGAACTGGCAGAGCTGACAGAAACAGCATCAACTGAAGGATGGACATGGAATGAAAACGGCAGATATTTTTCAAAGGCATTTATACAGAATGAAAATAATTACCTTCCGGGAGTAAATAAATTCTTCAGTGCTAATAATTATGAATCAGTAGGCAGCAAAGTAACAGACAAGTATTTTGTACAGGATAAGACAAAGAATCCTACAAAGGTATTGTATAACTGGTGGACATCAGCATCAGGTGGTACAGATATAGGCAGAGGAGAAAAGACCTATAACAACCTGTATGAGATATCAAAGGATAACAGTGGAATTGTTAATCTTTATCCGCACTGGATGGGATATACAACAGTGTTTAATTACACAGACAATGCCCCTGCTAATACAGCCGGTCTAACAGTAACAATCAACAACAGTATTAATGATGGTATGAATAACAACCTGTATCAGGTATATGGAAGCTGTTTCTTTTATAAGGGAACAGATGGAACGTATCACGATTATGAAGGTACAAATCCTGATTTAAAAGTAACTGCAAGTATTCCTAATAGTAACGGATACAAATACATCTTTAATGGATGGCATCATAAAAACTGGAATTACCTTACAGACGGATTAGGAAAGCTTACATATAAGAATAATTACAATATCGGACAGGGTAAAACTTCATACAGTTTATCACCACATTTTACCAGAACAGGAATTAATTATAACGTAAGACTTCATGCAAATGTACCTGATACAGAAAGTACATTACAGGTGCTTCATCAGAATGGAATATCATCATACATTTACGACAGCAATAGCTTTTCAAGAGAACTTACATATGATGATTTACAGGATATGTTATCACCTGACGTATATTCACTTAAAGGATATCATCTTATAAGTACAAGTAACTGGTATACAGAAAAAACAGGTGGTAATACAGTATCAGCACCATGTAATAATACGAAGGCTGAATATCCTGACTGGACTGAGAAAAACTGGAATCTTACAACAACAGATGGAGCAACAGTAGACCTGTATGCAAGATGGCAGGCAAATAATTATAAGATAGCATACAACTTAGATGGTGGTACATATGGTACATCACATCCGACAAGTGCAGACTATGACACAATGGTAGCAATAGATAATCCGTCAAAGGCAGGTTATACATTTACAGGATGGACAATTACGGGATACGACAGTACTACTTCAGGACACAATGCAGCAACATGGACTGGTGAAACAGGTACATCTTATAAGAATTTAACTGCAACAGACGGAGCAACAGTGACATTTACTGCTACATGGAGTAAGGAAGCTCCTAAGACAGCAAGGTATACTGTTAAGCATTACCAGATGAATGCTGACGGTACATATCCAAGCACTCCTACTAATATGGAAAGCTTTTCAGGGCTTATAGGAAGCAGTGCTACACCGGCAGTTAAGGATTACGGACAGATTTTTGATAAACCTAGTACAAAAACAGTTACAATAAGTGCAGACGGAAGTACAACAGTTGAGTATAAATATCCAAGAAAGAAAGCCAGAGTAATCGTTGGAAAGAATACAGGAATTAAAACTACAGACCCAATTCCGGGAGATTATGCAGACGGTTATATAGGGCAGACTGTTACATTATCAGCAACACCTGAAACAGGATATAGATTTAAAAACTGGACAAGTCTCTTAAAGAAAAATTATGGAACGGTATTTTCAAACACAGCAAGTTTTAATTATACACTTACCTACAATGATTCCACAGCTATACAGCATCAGTATGGAAACGGTACTTCAACAATGTGGGGAGCATATATGCAGGCTAACGCAGAGCCGATAACATATAACATAAAGTATAATTATAATGGCGGTATTAAAGGAGCATTTGCACCTACAAGTGCCAAGTACAATGAAGATGTAAAGATATCAAATCCTACAAAGAAAAACTGCATATTTGCAGGATGGACAATTACAGGATATGATACAGAGACATCAGGACACAATGCATCTGCATGGACAGGCGAAACAGGTGCAAGCTTTAAGAATCTTGCTTCAATAGAAGGAAAGACAGTTACATTTACAGCTGTATGGAATGTAGCTACAGCAAATTTTCAGACAACAGGTGATACAGGTATTGCATCTACATCACATCCTAATAAGACATCTGAGAATATAGGAAGTTCAATAAATGTAAATGCGAAACTTAATAATGGTTATACTTTTGCCGGATGGTACAACGGTAGTACATTAGTATCAGATAAAATGAATTTTAATTATACAATGCCTGATGCAGATACAGTACTTACAGCAAAGACAACACCAGCAAAATATACAATTAGCTATGACCTTAATGGTGGAGCAGTTGCGGTAAGTAATCCTACAAGTTACAATATTGAAACACCTACATTTACACTTAATAATCCAGTCAGATTAGGATATGTGTTTGTCGGATGGACAGGCAGTAATGGTACTACAACACCACAGAAAAATGTAAGTATATATAAAGGCAGTACAGGCAACAGAACCTATAAAGCTAACTGGACAGCAAACACAGGTACTAAGTATACGGTTGAACATTATAAGATGAACCTTGATGGAACAACTTATACACTTGCAGATACAGATAATCTTAAAGGCACAACAGATACTTCTGTTACACCGGCAATCAAAACATATGAAGGCTTTACAAGCCCAAGTACACAGACTGTTACAATCAAAGGTGACGGAACTACGGTAGTAAAATATTACTACATAAGAAACAAATATACATTAGACCTTAACGGACTTATAAATGGAACACTAAGGGGAAATCTTGTAGACGTAGTAAAAAATCCGATAACAGGAGCAGAAGACAGACACACAGCCGGTACAGCGGTTGTTACTGTAAATGGAACTGTTGTAGGAAATAAAGTCACTGATTACTGTAATGAAGTTTACTATGGAAGCAGTATAAGCATTATCACAACAGCTGAAAGCGGATATAGTATTATTGATAACAGTAATGTAAACTTTAAAATGCCGGCTGAAAGCAAAACTGTAACAGTTACAATAAATGCAAAAGATACCAAGTATCTTGTAAGGCACTGGAAGAAGAATGTTAATACTGACAGTAAGACTTATAATGAAAACAGTTTAAATGACAGCAATTATACAATGTATGATGCTGAATATTTAAGCGGTAAGGCATACAGCTGGGTAAAGCCTGTTGTAAGGACACTGGAAGGATTTACATATAAAGGAGTTCTTCCAAGTGAAGGAACGGCTTATGTGAAGCCTGACGGTACAACAGTAATTGATGTGTATTATACAAGAAATACATATACAATAAATGGTGGTAACGTAAATGTCAATGTTGAATATGGTAACGGAATAAGCAGTGTAAGCGGATTAAAGACATATGAATATGAGCAGAAGGTAACACTTACGGCTAATTTAAAGGTCGGATATCACTGGCATGGTACAGATAAATGTGCTTCATCAGGTAAGTATCCTACAGGCTGGTATAGCAGAAACAATTCAGGTGTTGACGGTATCTTAACAGACAATACAACATATAATTCACAGACAATTAAGTTTAATATGCCTGCAAGAAATGTTTATCTTAAAGTTAAGGCTACAAACAACAGTTATACGGTTGTATATAATAAAAATCAGCCGGTAGAGCCTAAGTCAATAAGTAATGTAACAGGAAGCACTGAAAGCCAGACATTTATTTATGATGAGAGTCAGAATTTAAGGAATAACGGATTTACTCTTACAGGTTATACAAGAAAGTCAGGCTGGATGACAAAGCCAAGTAAGAACGGTAATGGAACAGCAGATTTTTCTTACGGACAGTCTGTAAAGAACCTTACAACTGTTAATCTTGGTACGGTTAATCTTTATGCAGTGTGGGAAGACAATGCACCGGAAGAGATTAATATAAGCAGTACAAATGATTTTGCAGCCACACAGACAGTTACACTTACAGCTAGGGATTACGGAAGCGGTATAGATTATATAAGCTTTGGAAAAGATGAAAAATATGAAAAGGTTACATGTAACGCTGATGGTTCAGTAACATTTACAAGAAAAGTAAATGCATCAGGTACTTATATATTTAGTGTTAAAGATAAGAACGGAAAGGTAAGCAAAAAGACCATTACATTTTATCAGACAACATTAAATACAAATAAGAACAACATTGTATCATCAGACGGAAAAAATGTAATTGAATCAGATTTTACATCAGTACCGGAGACCTTGAGTACATACATTAGTATTAATGAAGCAGGAAAGAGTATTACACCTGTAACTAAAAGAGATGGTGTTGATTTCCTTGGATGGAGTACAGACAGAAAAGGAAAGACAGGCATCATAAGTATTAAGGCTGATGGTAATAAGACCTATTACGCTATATGGAAGGATACAAAAAAGCCTGTAGCAGTGCTTGAAGATGTGACAAGTAATTTATCAGCATCACAGACCATTACGTTTAAACTGTATGACACAGCAGAAGGAAAAACCAATACAGGCTCGGATATTGCGGGATATTATATTGGAACAAATCCTGATGCAAAAAGCAATACAAAGAAAAATGTAACGGCTGATAAAAATGGTACATACAGCGGCAGTGAAACAATTACACTTAATGGAGAAACCACATATTATATTTTCCCTTATGATAAAGCAGGGAATATAGGTGATACCATTAAGCTTAAGAGTACAGGAAATAACAATACACCTGAAATAACACCGGGTATATTGTTCCACCGTGTTGATTTTAATGCTAATGGAAGTACTGACAGCCCTGCAACAGTGAATATACCATATGCGGTTATACCACATGGAAGTACAATAACAATGCCAACAGCATACAGGCTTGGATACCATGATTATACAGGCAGTGATGAACAGACAGCCGATAATGACGGTAAGACATCTTACTGGGGTACAGACAGTAAGGCAGTAACCGGATTTAATACGCTTAAAGTTACTAAATCACAGACATGTTTCGCATTATGGAAAGCCAATAAATATACCATTACATTAGTAAGCAATAAGCCAGACACTAAAAATGGTTACAGGGTAAATTCAACTTATTCACCGGAAAACGATACAAAGATAACTGTTACATTTGATGAAGTAATACCTTTCAGCAAAGCAAAGAATCCTGAAATTACAGGATGGACGTTTAAAGGCTATGCTTTTAATGAATTGAGTACTTCAGATAATAATAACAGCAAAACTGTAGTAAGAACTAATCAGAAATTCGGATTACAGTTTGTAAAAGACTGGTATAAAGATGCCGGAAAGACATTTGAGAATGTAAGTGATATAACACTTTATGCAGCATGGAGTGAAAACAGATATACAGTAAATTACAATACGACAGGTGGTACAGCACTTAAACTTAACCGTATAACATACTGGTATGAAGATGAATTTTCACTTCCTGATGCAACAGGAGATTATTATAATACATTTATGAAGCTTGAAGACAATAAAAAAGCAGTTACAACATACCGTCCGGCACATCATTTTGTTATGTGGAAATGTGTATCAGATGAAAACAGCAACGGTGATGTATACAGTTCAGGCGGAAAAGCTGTAAGACTTGTATCAAAGAATAATGGTGAGTGTACTTTAAATGCGGTATGGAAACAGAAACAGATAGTTACACTTAACATTACAAGTGATACATTTAGAGAAAGCATGACTAATGATTATGCAGCACTTGCAGATGCAATGTGGGCTAAAAAAGGTACTGGATATATAAAAGACCAGACAGCTATTAAAGAATACACATTTACAAAGACAAGTGATATAAAAGAAACCAAGTAACACATGAAAAGGACTACCGCATCAAACTGGTGCGGTGTCCTTTTTTATAAACAGCAATGATTGACATATCCTTTAATAAGGTATACAATATATTAAAATAAACGCATGAGGTGAATAAAATGAGTGTAGAGACAACAAAAATAGTAAAATCAAATATAAACAATTGTATACCTAAAAGCACGGCAGAAAAAATAAAAGAAATAAGGAGCATTACAGGGTTATCACAGGCAAAATTTTCTAATGAGTATCATATACCATTAAAAACTCTTACACAGTGGGAACAGAACTGTGCAAAATGCCCGGACTATGTAATAGAGCTTTTAGAATTTAAAGTAAAGTATGATTATTCAAGATAGGAGTTTTAATATGGAAGAATTAAATGTAAAAGTAGGAGATAAGGTATTAGTATCAGGCAGATATGCTACTGATGACTTTATAGCGGAAGTAGAAAAGGTAACGCCTACAGGCAGAATACGATTATCTGATAGAAGTTCTACCCAATTTGATAAATATGGCAGGGAAATGGGTGCTAAGATTTATTATTCACATAAGTTATCCATTCCTACTAAGGAAGACTATAACCGTGTAGAGAAGAATAAGCTTGCAGGAAAAATTATATATAGCATCAGGTCACTTAATACTGATAATCTTTACAATCTTGATGTAAAAACACTTACAGTTATTAAAACTGCACTGGATTGTATAGGAGTTACAGATGAAAAAATAAAAGAAGAAAAACATAAGCAGATTTTAGATACACTGGCTGCAAAAAATGATAATTGTAAAATCAAACATAAAGATATAGAAAGATAAAATCATCTGGCAATAGTTGGCTGCTTCAAAATTAACCATATAAGCATTGTATAAGGTTTGAAACCTTATATGATGCTTTTTTTATGTTTAAAAATATTCCTAAAATCTATAAAAAGTCCTTTTTGCAACTTTTTAGAAGCATGTGATTGTTACAATATATATGAATTAAAAATAAAAGTAGTCATAGGCTGCTTAGAATAGGAGAAATATATGAGAGACAATCTATTAAAATTTACAGACAGTTTCAATGATATCAAATCAGAAGTAACAGCAATTGCAGATACAGAAAACTCATATGAAGTAAGAAATGCTACAGGCAGACTTAACAGGGCAGCTAATTATTCACCATATGGGCTTATAAGTATGGGAAGACTGGTTAAGTTTCCACCTGATTTTATAAAGACATTAACAGACAGTGATGAAACACTATCGGAGCTTGTTATTGAGAACAGGATTAACAATTACTGTAAGAATGGCAGAAGCTTCACTGTAAGGGAATATAACGGTAAGATTTGCGGTGCGGTTACAGATAAGTATGCGTTTTTTGATGATAAGGAAGTAATTGATATTGTAGAAAACAGCAGATTATCTGAAATGAAGTATCAGGCACAGGTAAGTCCTGAAAGACTTCATATAAGAGCAATTGATGATGAAGAGTTTTATATTCCTAATGATAAATCACCTTTAAGATTTATGTATTACATTGATAACAGCAATGTAGGCAGGAGTTCTTTCAAGATTAACTTAGGAATTTACAGACAGGTATGTACAAACGGTATGATTGTAAGTCAGAAGGATTTTGTAATCTGTAAGCATGTTCATAAGGGAACAAAGGGATTCAGTACAGATGTTGACATGACCTTAAAGGCAATGGATGACAGAAAAGAAACCATTAAGATGCTCGTTATTAATTCAGCACTTAAGGACAGTTCAATAAGTAAGATTAAAGAAGATTACAGACTTGAATATCTTTCAAAGAAGCTTAATCTTCCAAAGAAGGAAACCGGAAAGGTAATAAAGCTTTTTAATGAAACTTATGACGGAAAGACTAAGTGGGGGCTTACAAATGCCATAACAGAGTATGCGAGAGATTTATCAGATATTGATAAGCGTGAGTATCTTGAACGTCAGGCATTTATAGTGGCTTAAGATGAAAGGCGGGCAATTAGTGAAAAATAAATGTTATATGCCAGTGGTTGTATTATTACTTGCACTGGCATATCCGACAACTAGACAACCTGATAATACAAATTGCATGGCAGCCAATTTGGATAATTTCACATCAGCAAAAATAAATGAAGAAGAGACCGTTTATGTGGCAGGTAATGAAAATCCTGAAATAATCGAGCCGGAAGAAGATACGGAAAATGAAGAGAATACATCAGATTCCTTAGAGGCAGATGTAAGCAATGAAATATCATCCATAGATATTGATGAAGAAATATATAAAGCAGTTGTAAAGTATTCATCTGAATATGAAATAGATGAAAAGCTTATATTAGCGGTAATAAGAACTGAGAGTGATTTTAACCAGTATGCTTTAAGCTATGCAGACTGTAAAGGATTAATGCAGTTAAATGATGTATTTTTTAAAGAAGAAATGGAAGAATTTGGAATAACAGATGTATATGATGTTGATAGCAATATACATCTTGGAACTTATTATTTAAGAGATTGTATAAATAAGAGTAATGGTGATATAAAACTTGCTCTTATGATGTATAACGAAGGTTATTCCGGTGCATTACAAAGCTTTAAGAAATCCGGCTATAGCAGCTATGCACAAAAAGTATTAAGCAACATTTTATAAAGGAAAAACATGTTAAAAGAAAAAATATTAAAGGATATGCTTCCGGTGGCAGTGAGTGCAATTATTACTTCTGTATTAATGACAGTATATGCTTTATGCGTGAATATTTTATAAAGGGTGGAAAAGATAAATGAAAATGGATATAACAAACGGATTAAATAATTGTAAGGTATATGCATATCTTCATGGAAGAAAAAAACTTGTATATACAAACAGTATGGAAAATTGTGAAAAATATTGTGAAGAACGAAACTATGAATTTATGGACAATGACGGTAATTTATGGCAGTTACAGATTGATGACAGCGAGCTTTATGAGGAGTAAAAATGAAAGAAATAAGTATATATGATATTTATGAACAGACAGCACAGAAAATTAAAGACAAGTCACGTTTAACAGAAAACATATCATCTGTAATGGCATTAATTAATACAGCAGCATTCAGTCTGATTCTTTATTTTGGAATACACAGAAAAAGTACTGTAATAATATTATGCATATTAACAGGATTTGCAGCAGTATTTTTTCTGTATGATTTGTATTTGACAAAAGCATCAGATAATAAAACAATAAGCAGGCTGTTTTATTCAAAGCCTAAATTAAGAAGTGCCAAGATAGTAAGTTTTACGGATGATAAGAAAATAAGAACGGTGATTATTAATGACAGCATTAATGATTATGATTACCCTGTTTATTTAAAAATTACTGATGCAGTTATGATAAAAGAAATGAAGCCGGGAGATAAGGTAGAAGTTTTATCATATCAGGAGTATTTTGGAAGCACATCAAAAACCCGAAAGGTACTTGTAATAAATGGTACTGTATTATAGGAGAAATTATGAAAAGTAATGTAAAATATTCAGATATACTTGCAATGTCTATGGAAAGCCTTTATGAATGGTACAGTGAAGACTTTATTATGGAAATTCCTGATATAAAGGATTTAACTACTCAGGCAGACCTTATAAGCCATATGCTTACGCATTTTGCCAACAGCTTTGTATATTTTGATTGTATGGCAAGTATGTTTGAAAGTGTGGTAAGACAAAATAAGTATGTAAAAGCAGAAACAGATACAAAAAAGAATGATGTGAAGCTTCTTATAAATAAAAGAGATGCACTTATACATTTTGCAGACCAGATGAAATTCTGCTATAACGCACTCAGCAGGCAGTGTACAGTAAAGATTGAAAGCAGCAGGGAACTTAATATGTTAAATAAAGCGTGATTAAAACTCTTTAAAATTATGTAAGAAAAAATAATATAAAAAGTGACAAAAAGGACTTTATATAGCAAGTCCTTTTTTTATTTGTTCTATAATTAGACTGCAACAATAAATAAGTTTAGTTAGGAAATAAAGTTATGCCGGATATAAAAACATTAATTCGGAATATAAAAATAAAAAAATGTATCACTAAAAATATTTTTTCTTCTTTTTATATAAAAAGGATTTTTTATAATAAATCTGGTTTTTAAAAAATATAAAATGTAATCAGAAAAAAGAAAGGAGACTTGCATGATAATAAAACAGATGCAAATGCGTCTATAAACACAGGCTGGATAATCTCTCTAAGAAAATATAATAATCAGAAAGAATTAAAGAAATAGGAGTATTTTTTTATTATGAATAATAAATATTTTGTATCTTTTTTATGTAATGGTGGAAGCGGGAATATAGTATTTGAAATCAATACAAAAATAACAGATTGCGATAGCATAGATGACTGTCAGAATTGGATAAATACATTAAAAAATTATATAGAAAGAAAATATAATATTACTGGGGTTACTATTCTTAATTTTATATGTATTGATAATAAAAATACCGTTAATGGTTTAAGGGAATAATATAGGTTTTAATAAAAAAGAATAGTACCATTAAAATTATGACAATGCACGGAGAACGCATTGATTTAAGCCCTAATACTGTAAAGGAATATGACTATGTTGACGGCGGATATAATAAGGTCCTCTCTTCAGTTGTAACAATAACTATTGACGGTAAGGAAGTTGAAAACTGTGGCAGTACAGCAATTTTTGCAGAAGAAGGCTTAAAGCCGGATGTAGACTTTACTATGGATAATATAAAGAACATTAACAGCAGTTCAGATGGCAGTGTAAGTGAGAGTACATTTGTAGCCGGTATTGTAAACAAGTATAAGAATATGTTTGGTAAGTCAAGAGTTGTAGTAATCCAGTCACAGCTTGGAGACCCTATATGTGCTTATTCAGGAGACAGTGTTTACTATGAAGTATGTAAAGACCTTCCTAAGACAACCAAGTTATCAGTAGATGGCAAGGCATTATACATTCATAGAGCCAACTTTCAGATTATAGATACATCACTGCTTAACTAAGAAAGGAGAAAATAAGCATGAGTACAGATTTATACATTGTAATTATTCTAATAATATTTTTTGTAGCAATGTTTATAACTATGATTTTTTCAATACATTTTGAAGATGTATTAATATATTTAATTTCCGGTTTGATTTCTAGTGTTATTGCATTTATAGCAGTTATACCGGTAATGTCTTTTGATGTGTTTTCTCATACATCATCAACATCACAAATTTTAGTACAGGAAATAAATAAAATAAGTCCAAAGGATAGCTCTGACACATTATTTAATGTCACATATACGGATGCAGAAGATATTAATAGAAGGATAACTGTTAAAGAAATAGTTTACGATTCAGATACTACATATATTGAAAAAGCAAGAAAAACATTTCTATTTCTTTATGAAGACAATTATGTGTTACATGAGCCACAGGGATTTATAAATAATAATTAAGGAGATACATTATGGGAACAATAATATTTTTATGTGCATTTTTAGCATGTCTTTCAGCAGTACTTTTTATAGCCGAAATTTCAATGCTGAATAACGATTGTAGATTTTATAAAAAAGAAATGCAGGAAACAGATAAAGATATTTTAAAGAAGGAAATAAAATTTGATTTAATCCTATTAGGTATATATCTGACATCTTTTGTAATATCCCTGTCAGGCTATTTAATCCCGACAAGATACTATAAGAATACAATTAAGCCAGTCATAAAGGCTGAATATGGAAATGTGTATGAGTATAAGTACAGTACCATGCTTAATGAAGGAAGTTTCTTATACAATAATGAAAAATACAGCATAGAGATTATTAAGGACATTGATAATAATAAATATATCAAGATAACAAAGACTGATGATAATAATGATAGTGATGAAAGTTTGAATTTGCCATTAAAGAATAAGTAGAAAGGATTATAAGCATGACATTAATTGAGTATGAACAGTTTTTAAAGGATTTTGATATTCATTATAGGGAAGCTGATTTTGGAATAGACAATACATTTTCAGAATGTCTTTTAAAGCAGACTTCAAAAAGCTGTGTAAATGAATTTTATAATAAGCGTCACGATTTGATAAATCGTATAAATGAAAAGACGGATGATACTGAAAAAATATATCAGTATAGAATTGCAGCATTATTAATATACCACATAAACGAGCATCCAAGCACATTATTGGAAACAGCAGAAGAATCAGATTTAGATTATTCCTCAATAATGAAACTTGGTGATGCTTATAGGGATATGGGAATATCATTTGATTCCTTATATTAAATGCTAGAAAAAATTATGATTAAGAATAAACAGAATAAAATATAAAAAGATTAAGGAGAAAATATTATGAGTGTTGATACACTATATGTAATGGTAGCTATTATTGATTTAATTATATGTTTGACACTGGCTTATATTGGACTTAGTGGAAAAATAAGTACTGCTAAATTTTATGGCTTATTGACTTTAGTTACATGTCTTAGCTTATTTATTGTTAGAGTGTCTGCTGAAAACATTAAGCGTACTGACAATGTTGATACATATAATGCTTCTGTGGCATCAATACAGAATATAGAAAGACAAAAAAGCGGAGACAGAGTTAAATATATAGATGATTCTGGTAATAAGAATAAAGTTGTAATTAGTGCTACAGAGTATGATTCCAATAAAACATATATAGAAATGAAAAGATATAAGTGGTGGTTCTTATACGAAGATAAGAATGTTTTACATATGGGATTAAACTATGAAGATATTCAGAAGAATATGGGAAGAAATTAGAGGATAAAAAATATGGATGTTTATACTTTTTCTTCAATACTAGACGTTATTCTTTTAATAAGTATTGCAATTATGATATTTCTTTCAAATGAAAATCATAACAAAATAGCTTTAATAATATTTATTGCTGATATTATCTTGTTGATTTTTGCAGTAATAGCTTCAGGCAGAATAAAAAGAGAAAATAACTTTGAAGCCTACACAATTCCGGTAACACATATACAGGAAACGGAAAGAGAAGAATGGGGTGATAAAGTAATAAGAATTACTGATGATACAGGCAAGACAGAAGAAGTTGCAATAAATGAGACAAAGTATGATGCAGATTCAACATATGTAGAAATGAAGAGATTCAAGTGTCTCTTTATCTATAAAGATAAAAATGTGCTGCATATTAAAGCAAATTAAGGGGGGATATATGGAAGAAATAAGAAGGAAGAAAACATTCGGCAGAGTTTTTTATGAAAGCTATAAAAAAGAATTTCATATAGCATGTATTGTTTTAAGTATTATAGCTGCAATTACTATTATTGCTATTAGTGCAGTTATTTTTGTGAAATTAGGGATTTGTAACGGGGCTATTAACTCTTTATTTGATGGTAACAATTTTTCTTTTGCTTTCAAAGTATTTATTACATTTTGGCTAGAAATACTATTATTACTTATTATTCTATCGCTAGTAATACAGCTTATTTGTTTAGTTGTTCTTATATTCCTCATAAGTGGAAGCATTATAAGCGGAATATATAATTTTATATCTAAATGCAAAACAATGAAGCGTTACGCAGATTTACCAATAACATCAGATGAAGTAAGAGCGTTGATAGATAAAGGTATTATAACAACAGATAGAGATTATACTTATTATCTGGTTGACCGGCTTATTTGTAAAGAGATTGATTGCGTATTATTAACTCACGAAGTAATACATAGCGAATATTGTTGGTCATTTACAAATGAAGATATGATTCAGCTTATTAATACATATAGAGAAGTGTTTAATAAGCCTATAATATTGGATGAGGATTACTATTATAAATATAAAATATATTCAGGAACATGCTTTTGCCCTTTTGATTATAAAGGACAAATAGATTATTTAGATGATTATTATTCAGAAGAAGAAACAAAGTTTAGACCGGTTGTATTTACAAATAAGAATACTAAGTATGACACAATAAAAGATGCTTACTATATCTATATTGATAGTAAATAAAGAAAAAAGATTAAAATAATTTTATAAGGCTGGAATTTATTTTTAACCTTTTTTAGCGTTTTCACACTATTTAAGTATAAAGAATTTTAAGGAGAAAGATATATGGAAGACAAAAAATACAGATACAATGTTTATTTAATGGCTGAAGAATATTCATCTGGATATGTAGAGCTTACTAAAAAGGAAGCTGAAATTGTCGAATATGCAACTAATACATCTAACTGGAAAGACAAAGAAATTGAGCCTTATAGTGGATTTTTTGGTATAGATACAGAACATCCTGAAGAGATAGAAAAATAAATATTTTAGGAGATTATTATGGAAGAAATGAATAATATTAAAATTGGTCTTGTATTTGCATCTTCAGGCTCAGGTAAATCATTTAGTATAAAGCGTGAGATGATAAATGCTTCAAAAAGTAACTTTGAAAAATTAGTAAAAGAGTATAAAGCAGAGATTACAGATACAGATAGTTTATTAGCATTTCCTCTTAAGAATGATTTGACTTCAGATGATGCAGGTTAGACTAAAGGGAAAACTGAAATTGTTTAGGAGATTATTATGGAAGAGATTATTAATGAAGAGTATGAAGTGTTCTTGGAAGATATGAATAGAGGGATAACCTTTGATAGATTTCTTATGGTTGATGATTATGAAGATGAATACTCGCACAATGAAATTGCTGAAGCAATGAATACCTTAGCATCCCGTATTAGACAATGGCTGCATGAAAATAAGCCGGGGAAGTACATAGTATCAGTATCGCCTGACTACTGTATATTTGTTATGACTGTTAAGGAAGCACAGATGCGTAATGTAAGTACCTATACATTACTTAGTATCGTTAAGTAAAGGAGAAAGATTATGAGTATAGAAGTGATAAGTTTTATATTATTAAGAATAATGCCTGTTATTTTTATAATTTGCTTTGCATTCTATCTGGTAAATGCATTTAGGTATCGTGAGATTGCATTCAGGTATCTGCTTAATGCAGACTGGATGCCTTATGCATATAAAGCAGAAATATGCCTAGCTGGAGTATTTTCATTAATATTCGTGGATTTGCTAGAAATAAAGAATTTTATCATTCTTACAGTGATATTGGGTCTTACAATTATATTACTTATATGGACTATATTTACCAATATTTTTCATAAGCAGGAAGAAAAGAACAGACTGTATAGAGAATTAATATATGTCTGGAATCAGGAAGATTTAACGGATTTCCAAAAGCATATGAACCGTGAAGAACAGATTGCATTCTTAAAATCCATTAAGAAGACTATTCACTTAAATGGAAAGGAAAAAGAGATATATGAAGAAATACATTTAATTGCTGATGATGCACAATTAAAACTTTTTGAACCAATTCTTAGGAAGGAGCAATAAGGCAATGAATATATTAGTTAAATTAATGATATTAATGATGTGTGTTTCGTTTGTTTTATATATTTATTTTTCTATAAAGTCAATTAGATATCATTCTTTTAACAATGAAAACCCTTATTCAGATAAAGCAGGGATTTTATATATATGGATAGGATTGGTATTAATTATATGGGCTGTATTTAAAATAAAGAATCCAGCTATTATTATGATTTTTGTAATTGTAGGTACAATAATCAATATATGGGTCACATTTACTAAGTTTTTTAGAAAAAGACAATAAAGACTATTTTATATGATAACTGAGTATGGAGAACTTATATGAAACTTACAGGAAGTGATGCTGTTGATTTTTTTGAATCAATGCAGCATCCAGACGAAAGGCAGCAGGAAATATTATCTAAGATTAAAAGCAATATAGCCTTAAGGGATATTCCTAATGGGTATGAAGCTGATATAAAGAATTTGGATATGTCTTTTTTAGGAGAAAAATAATGACATTTAAAGAAGCAAGGAAAGAAGCAAGGAAAATAGCACAGCGAACCGGATATTGGGGATATATTTTTAAGGATAAATCCGGGCAGTGGTTTACATCAGACTGTAATAATTTTAATTCTGATAATTCATTCTATGTAAATAAGGATGGCAGGATTCTTAATATGCAGAAGTATGAAAAAATAAAAAAGAAACTTGATAAGCAGGGAATAAGAGGACTGAGTTTATTTTCACCTGAATTAATGAAATATATGAAATAGTATAACGCATAAAAAAATATTAATAGGAGGATAATTATGAGAACATATTTAAAAATTTTTTCAATTACTGTCGGGATTCAAATATTTGGCTTTTTAATATGTTATTTGCTTGATTCTATATTTAAAATTAAAAGGAAATATTTTAAATAATCTTCCAATTAATTTTGGATAACATAGTGATTAAAAGTTAAGGAGAAATTATGAGTATAAATATTGAATATAAAATTAAACCATATTTTACAAAAGATACTCTTATGTCATTTTTGTGCAAAGATATTAATTATATAGATACAGATAAGGCTAAAAACTATGTAGAAGGATATTTAAGTAAAATTCCAGTTCAGATATTAAAAGCGTTTGATAGTGAAAATTGGAAAATAATAATAACTAATGAAGAACTAAAAGAGAAGTTTGGATTCACTTATGATATATACGGAGTAACTGATTATGATACCAAAACAATCTATACATATGCGTCCGAAGATGCGATTCAGTATGGATTAGGTCATGAAATAGGACACTTTGTAGATATGTATATGGGAGATTTATCTCAAACTTTAGAATGGAACAAATTAGTAAAAACAATTAACCCTCAATATACTCCTGCATATTATTTTACTTTAGGAAATAATGAAAATAAAGGACTTGAATATTTTGCAGATAGCTTTTTGCTCTACATAAATGACAAATTGTTATTAACCAAGTGCAGTTTGGAAGTAAGCAAATTTTGGGATAGATTATTCAATTATTTGGATGATATTTTAAAAGTAATTTCAGAAAATACAATTAAAACTAATAATTTCACTTCACTATCTGATTATTGGAACTTATCAGATTAAGTGAATATACAAAATAATTATAACAGTCTGTATAAGAAAACAGGCTGTTATTTTTTTGCAGTAAAAATATTTTTTCTTTTTGCTGTTGTATAAAAAAGCTTTTTTATAACATTTTTAATTTAGTTTCAAGTTAAAATTATAGCATCAAAAGAAGGAGATAATTATAAAATTATTTAAGTCAGTACATTTACACTACTTAAATATAATATAGTGTGGATTTTACACTATTTAGATAGAAGATGATAAATGGGGGCTATTTATGAAGATTATTATACTTTCGTTTGTTGTAACTTTTATGGTAATAATGCTGTTTAAATCAACTATTGATTTAATTGACAAAGTAAAAGAGAAGTCATTTCTATATAGTCTTATTGAGCAATGTACTGATTGCAACCATGATGAGATTATTACCTTTAAGAAGCAGTTATCAAGGGAAGAACAGATAATATTTTTAAAATCACTTAAGTATAAGGAATCTTATAAAGATGGATTTCTTATTACAGAAGAGACAGATTTTAAGGTATATAAACCAATACTAAAAAGGAGATAAGTTATGAAATTTAAGAAAAAGAAATCATTTTGGAAAGTTTTTTTAGATGAGTGTGCAGGAGTAATATTAGCCGGGGTAATTATGATATATATTGTTTTATCTGCCATTATGGGAAATCTGATATTGCCATACATAAACGGAAAAGAAATAAATTCGTATATAGAAGGCGTAAGCAGTAAGTTTGTAATATTTTTGATAAAAACAACCATAGGTGCTATATGGCTATTTGGAATTATTTTCATACTGTTAGTTGCTTTTGCTATTATAGGCATAATTGTAATAGCAATAGTAACCGGAATAACACATATAACAGCCGTAAAACGATATACATATCTGCCTCTTACAACAAATGAAGTAAGAGAAGCAATAAATGCAGGATTATTTAAAGATGCTCCTGAAAGCTATATAGATTATCTTACAAAACAGATGCAATATTATGGTGACAGTATAACCTTTTCAGTTGATGATATGAAAAACATAACAAAAACAGTAAAGAAAATATGGAATGAATCATTTAAACTTAATAAAGATTTTCTTATCAGGAATGGAATAGAAGGTTATGGTTATCTTCCATTTGGAGATGACAGAGCTGATTTATTTTGCCAGTTGAAGAAAGGCAAAACAGTAACTTTTGATATGGATAAAGGTTCTTTGATTCAGAATATCAGATAAAAAAGGAGAACACAGCATATGAATAAGGATAATATTTTTATTTTGGTTATGCGTATAATATTTGGAATTATGTATATTGCAATTGTAGCAGCATTGATATGGGAAATTGTACAAGTGAATAAAGGTTTTTCAAAAGAAACTACAGAAGAAGTCCAGCTTTACAGTATCAGTACGGATAAGGAATATGAAGGTTCGTTTGTATTAGGTTCAGGAAGTATTGATTCACAGGAATACATAACTGCTTACCGAGTTACAGAAGACGGTGGTAAGAAGTATTTCAAGATGAATAGAGATAAAGTAACAATCTATGATACATTAAATAATGATGAACAGGCTTATGCCGTGATAAAGAGAGCTTCATTAGGAATTAAAGAAATTAAACTGTATGTTCCTAAAAATACAATTGAAAAGGAAATCAATCTTAATTTGTAACGACAGCTTAATATAAAAAAGGAGATAACATATGATTCAGATTAAAAATATTTTATGTGACTTGGCAGATTATGCTTATAGAGATAATCCCAAGCTTGAGCAGTATAAACATTTCTACATAGAAGTAAGCAATGAAAACAGAAAATCTTTGCATGGCTATTATAATGAAAAAACACATCATATAAGAATTTTTAATGCTTATCGTGATGATGCAGCTATTATTGCTACAACTATCCATGAATTAACACATCATATTGATACATGCAACAGAGGCAGGTCAGACCATAGCAAGGAGTTTTATATTATTTTTGAACATCTGCTTAAAACTGCTCTGGATATGAAGTTATTTAATAAAGAAGAGTTCTTGGCAGCTACGGCTGATGCGTCTGATTCCGGTAAAATAAGAAACATGATTAAAGATTATGAGCCTGTATCAGTTGGATATAAAGAAAATATATCAATCATAAGAGTACACAACTGCTATGATATAAAAAATGAATTAAAGGAAAGAGGCTATCATTACAACAGCGTGGAAAAGGCGTGGGAGACTGAAACTGATGATGCAGCGGCGGAAGAAAGGTATCTTAAACACCTAAAGGCTGATATTTCATATGATGTGAGCAATAACTTTATGTCTTTTAATAAAAAGAGCTATATATGTGCAGGACAGGGAAGCTATGATATTAAAGACTATTTAAAAGATAATGGATTTTTCTTTGATAAGAAAATTAAGGCTTGGAAAAAGGAAGGCGATTCTAAAGATTTAGCTGTATATAAAAGAGAATATCCTAATGTACAGTGGAGCATAATCTAAGCATAAACTGACTGCATATTCTATAATGCATTAACTTCCTTTTATGAAGACGATAACAACAAAGATATTCTTAAAATATATCTAAAAACATATTGCATCATTGTTTAATATAAACTTTTAAGACATCTGTTTTTTAACAGGTGTCTTTTTTTGCATTCTCAAAAAAATATTTATTTTTATTTTAAAAAACTATAAAAAAGACTTTTTATGATATTTGAAAATAATAAGAATGATAAACTATATACATAAAAGAAACAAAAAATAACTTATATTATGATTCCATTAAAGAGCAATTTTAAATACTAAAAAGTTATAAAGGAGAGAAATTATGATGTGTTTTATGATTGGAGCTATTGTATTTGTGATAGGAGTTTGTTGGCTTATAGCTGGATATATAATTGATGATGATACGTATATTGTCTTATTTGTATGGGGATGGATAGGCGTAATTTCAGGGATACTAATGATAGCAGTAGCATTGTCAAAAAACATTAATGAAAATAAAACCATAAATGAAAACAGTACTGAAATAGAAGCTGTTACTGAAACACAATCAGTTAAAACAAGCGATATTAAAGTTGCCATTTTAAATAAATATTCCGGTGCTGAAATTATAAGCAGTGATAAACCAGATAAAGGCTATTTTATTTATGAGCAGGAGAAATACAGCTATGAATTAGACAATAATATCCTTTTTATAAATAAGGACAATAAGACCGTTGATTATTTATATATAAATTAGAAAAGATGAGGTGAAAATTATGAATTTACTATTAGGAATAATTATATTTGCAATTGGATTTATTATAGTTTTAATAGCAATACTTATGATAGATAAAAGGGATTCTCTATCGACTTTTTTGTTTATTATAGCTATAGGGGTAATGTTAATAGGAATTATTTTTGCAAGAATGACTAAAAATAAAAATGAATCTTTAATTGAAGTTGATACCAAAGCAGAAAGTGTTACAGAAATACAGACGGAATCAGCAGCAAATAGTGCTATAAAGGTTGCATTGATGCAGAACTATCCTGAAACTGAAATAATCAGTAATGAGAATGATTTACAGCATGGTATTTTTGTTTATAACAATGAAAATTATAACTTTGAAGTAGAAGATAACATTTTGTTCATAAAGCAGGATAAGAAGCTTATTAAATACATCTATTTGAATTAAAGGAGAACTTATGAATCCGGTAGGAATTATGTTATTAGGTGCATTTATTTGCATGGGAAGCACAATTGCTTTATATGTGATTAATGTAATTAATTTAAAAGACAAGCTGATACCACTAAGCAATGTAGTCTTAACGATAATTTTGGTTTCCAGTTTAGTTTTTTCTGTATCAGGTTGCTTTAAGGCAATTAAAGAAAAAATTAATTATACAGAATTTTATAATTCAGTATGTCTGACTACTGAAGAAATGGAAAGGAAATAAATATATGAAGTTTACTACATATTCAGACGCTTATTTAAAAAGTCTGAAAAAAGATGAATTAATAGCTTTATACAGGCAGCTTGAAGATATTTTAAAGTCTGAAATAGCAGAAAATGAAACGGCAATGAATTATGTAAGAGCTGCCAATATAAAAATAACTGAACAGCATAAGAAAGACATTATAAAGGCAAAAAAAGAAGCTGTAAAAGAGTTTGCTGATACATTAATTTATAAGTTAGACCGTTTAAAGTCTATAAAGATTAATTTAGGATTTGATACTACAGTATTGACATTCAGAAAAGAAGTTCTGCTTGATTTAATTTCAGTTACAAAAATAGAACAGTGTTCACAGGCTGATAAACTTAAAACTAATGCAGACAGAATATGCAGCTTATCAGATGAAGAACTGGGAAAAGGTAATGATAAAACATTGAATAGAGATACAGATGATTATGAAAGGTAGTGAAAATTATGTTTGGAACGAGAGCAGCAGATAGTACATTATTTATAGCAATAAGTATTGCTTTGACATTAGTTTTAATTATATTGTTTTGCATTTGGTTAATGAATATAGAAAATAATATTGCGGGAACAATTTGCCTTACATTGTGCATAATTGCAATTGTATATGTAGCTGCTATTAATATATATAGTAAAAAGCAGGGAACGGATAATATCAAAGAAGCTATTACTGACAATTATAGTAATGCTGAAAACATTTTGGTTCAGTTTGATAGAAATACTAAAAATAATAAAGGCTACTTTACTTCTGACGATGGAAATTTCAGTTTTGAAGTAATCAATAATACACTGGTTATAAAGGATGGAAAGACAGCAGTTAAGTATATATCGGGAGATAACTACTAAGGAAGGAGTAAAATTCTATGTTTGGAACAATAAACTATATTTGGTTCTATATTTCAATAGGAATAACAGTTGCATCAATAATAAGTATATTGATTATTTTTATACAGGCAGAACATTATCATGAAGTAAAATTTTATTCATTCCTAATTATACCTGTTTTTTTAATAATAATGTTTTTTCTTGTAGCTTCTATTCCTATTGCTTATGGCATGTCTAATCAATCTGAAAATAACATAAAAACAGCTATTAGAGATAACTATAACAACGCTGAAAATATAGCCGTAAAATCTAATAGCGGGTATTTTTCTTCTAATAATGAAAATTACAGTTTTGAAGTGATTGATGATACTTTGATAATAAAGAATGGAGAGACAATAGTTAAATACATATCCGGGGATAACTATTAACTGTTTATTAGCATTATAAATCATTTTTGTGAATGAAAGGAAAGGAAAAGAAATATGAAGACAGATTTATTAAATTATTATTCAGACGGAAAGGCTCATAGTAATGAAGATATGAGAAAGCATTTTAAAGCCACACCTGATAGTGAAAAGTACCATCAGTTAAGAGCTGCACAGCAGACGTTAAAAAGAGAAAATAAGATAAAAAGAGTGTCTTATGGTGTATGGATATTAAATGCTTAAGAAGGAAAAATTATTATTGCTTCAATCAGAAGCGGAATAGGAGAAAATTAAAATGGCAAAATTTATCAAAGCGTGTAAATGTCCAAGATGCGGTAAGATTTGTAAAAGTGATGGAACTACATATGACTTAATAACAGAGGGTAATGCTATTCTATTAAACGATTTCAGCTATGAAGAATGGCATTGTGATGAATGTAATATTGATTTTGGAACATGTGCAGTTGAAAGTATCATAGAGGAATTTTAGATTATTCATATTTAGATTTCAGCTTGTGTGATGCTTAAAATGCTTTAAAAATTATTCGTTATGGTAAAACTTAAGGAGTGTTAAATTAAATGAATAAAGAAATTTCTATTAGAGGTTTAGCTGAATTTTTAAATAAATATAAGAAATCAAATATTATTTATCCTGATGCTGTTAAAAGATATCTAAATATTACTTTAAAAGAGACTTATGAGCATCTTGATAACAGAGTAATTATTAATAAAGATATTAAACGTATTTATATTCCAAGATGTCCACATTGCTATCATTCTTTATCTGATAAATATGACACAATGAATGAAGTATTAACTAAAGACTATATTTATTGCTCAAATTGTGATGATGAATTTAAACCTGATATAAATAATATTAGTGTTTGTTATGAAAAATTATAAATATTAAGGGTATAGATAAGTAACTACAAAAACCATTTATCTTTAGATAAGGGGTTGTTGATAATTACGAAAGATAAAAAAATACTTGTAAAAATAGCCCCTTAAAAATTAGACTAAACATAAAAATAGATAATATAGGTAATAATAGGACTGCTTATTTTTGAGTAGTCCTATATTTTTTTATAAATATCATGCAGTAAATTAATAAAAAGGCTTTTTTATAAAAATACAGTATGTAGTGTCAGTTATAATCATTAATGTAATAAGGAAATATCAATAATTTGGAGAGATAAGAAAATGAGTAGATACACAAACTTGATTACAGGTGAAAAATATATGACAGAGCAAAACGCATTAAGACATTACATCTCTAAAGCCAAGAAAGCAAAGCAAAGAAATAATTTCAAAGAAATGTGGAAATTGTATTCACAGGCAACGAAAATAATTGACGTTGATTACTGCTATAAATGCCCGTATGAAGATTTTGGGTATTGTAGGTTAAGAAAATCACACATTTCAGAAGAAGAAAAATTTATAAAGCATTGCTTTGATGGATTTATTAAAGAAATGGAAAATATGCTCAATAAAAATGCGTGTCCGTTTTAGAAAGGAATAGTAAATAATGGAGAGATTAACAAGTAATAAGCCGACATCTGATATGAATATTCTTGAATTGGCATATAACAGTTGTTATGCAGATGAAAAACGCAACGCAAGATACAGGGATTATGAATTAGACATTGACAGCAGGAAACTTGTAAGAGACCTTGTTAAAGATATGTGCAATGAAGATTTATCCGATATGTCAGATGAAGAATTTGACGAATATATGGCTGAAATGCTGTCGGTTGAAGTGGATAGTCAGATAGGACTATTAGCCTTGTTTTATCGTAATTTATGGGCTATGGCTGATTTAAGAGAAAAACTTAAAGATTATGAGGATTTAGAAGAACAGGGTAGGCTTCTTAAATTGCCACTTGCTGATGATAAAACAGAACACAGAGAATGTGTTCATACTAAAGTAACTTGCCACCACGAAGGGTATAAGTGTTCTGAATGTCCATTGACGGAGTTGTTTTGTGACGAATTTTACAAGGCTATAGACAGATGCTATGAAGAAGCATATGCAAGCGGATGTCTTGCTGGAATTGAATTAGGAAAATCCGAAGCAGAAGAAGAACTTGAGAAATGGAGAAAATGAGTAATACGCAGGGAAAACTTACCAGACTTAGGATAAGTGTAAATAACGAATGGAGAAAAAGATATGCTAGAACCAATTTACGGAAGTAGTATAGGCGGCTATATTGATAAATGTATTACAGATTAATTAATAAAGAACAATGGCATAGTGTACAAGGAGAAATTATTATGAAATGTCAATTTTGTAATGTAGAAATGATATATAAACCTAATATGAGAGGAATTTTAGATTATTCATATTTAGAAGTGCCTGATTTTAACACTTTGATAGTTGATTATACAAAAGAAGTAGAAGAAGATTGTTTGATTTTTAAAATAAAAAGAAAAAAAGCTGACAGACTTATAATAAAACCTATGTATTATGTGTGTCCTAAATGCGGACAGATTATAACAAAGATACCGGATGAAATGATAGATGATGTAATTGAAGCGGAGAAATAAACTATGAATAAAAGACAGTATAAGAAATCAAGAAAAAAGATAAATAAGGTCTGTATGTATTACCTTATATTGGATGAGTTCTTCTTATTAGATTATACACCTGAAGAGTATCAAAACTACCTTGAAGATATTGAAGAGTACTCCTATAGACATCATAGATTTAAGCATTATAAGGATAAAGTGTCAGGAGTGATAGACTTTAGTTATCATCCGCCTGTAAGTAAAAGATATAGTGTACAAGAAAGTATATGTAATGTAGAAAGAAAGGTAACATCCTAATGAGCAACAAAGAATATACAAAATGTAAGAAATGCGGTTGTTTACTTGCTGAAAGAAACATTAAAAAGGGATTATGTGATGAATGTCAGGAAAACAGGAAGAACATCAGGAATACTATTGTCAAAATTATAGCTATGGTATTTATTGGAATTGCTTTAATTACAAGTATGGCTGTTATCTGTTTTCATATAAATAAGAAATATCCTGTTACTTATGAAGATTGTGTTATGCAGGTAGTTGATAAAAGAGAAGAAACAACTTATCGGTATTCAGGAAAAGCAATTGTTCCTACTACAAAATATTATCTTCTTTTTGATGACGGGAAAGAACTTCGTGTATCTCAGTATATATACGATAAAACTTATATAGATGATTGTATAATCATTACTTATACTTATCGAAATAATAACATTGAAGATATGCAGATAAAATTTCAGGATTAAGGAAAAAATTATGTCGATATTATCAATTTTATTTTGGATAGCTGTAGTGTTTTGGACTATATGGTTTATTGGTTATCCTGTATACAAAAAGATAAAAGGACAAGAAATATTAACACTATGTTATATAGTAGGACTTGATATAGGTACTGTCATAGTTAATGCTCTTAATTTTTTAAGATTGATACATAAATAATAAGAAGTAAATGATAGGAGAAAAAAATTTATGAAAAACGAAATCAATGATATAAGTAAGAAGAAATCATTTTTTAAGGAATTTTTAAAAGAATATATTCTTCACTTCATAGCAGCACTTATACTTTTATATTTCACCGTAGCAGGAATTATAGGTAATTTTGTATCAAAAAAAGATAACGCAGTAGACCGTATATTTAATGGAGTAATGATTGGATTTCTTGTTGCTTTTGGAATTGTTATAGTTTTATGGATTATAATGTTTGTATATTGTAACATTATAACTAATATAAATAAAATTAATGCAATAAAAAGATATACATATTTGCCTCTTACAGCAGATGAATTAAGATTAAAAATCAACAAGGAAAGCATTTTTAAAAATCCTGCTGATTATATCAAATATATATGTGAACAAATGAGATATTATTCTGAATCAACTAACGAATATAAATCACTGAAGCTGACAATGGCAGATTTGCTTACATTATGCAGAACTTATGAAGAAGTGTATGAAGATTTAATCGTATTTAAGAATGAAGATTATAAATATTTTAACAGATTTAATAAAGCTTTTCCATTTGAGTTTAAAACCTTTGAAAATACATATATTAAATCAGATGATATTTTAGACAAGATTTCAGACAAAGAAATAGTAATATTCTGTTCAGATAAAACATTAGCAGAAGCTTATCTTTCAGGTTATAAAGGACAAGCTGTTATATATTATGTAAAGGATAAACTTTTGACTAAGAGTATAGACTAAATAAGAAAGAAGGATAAAAATATGGTACATAATTTGTCAAAGATATTTATGGATTACGGGGATTCTAATTGGACAGTAGGTGTATTAATAGGACTTTTAATAGTTATAGTAGGAGTCATTTTGTGGATAATAGGCGTGGCGACAGAATTTGATATTCAAGGAATTCGAACTATATCAGGAATGATAACGATTATTGTTGGATGTTTAATTATAATTTTACCAATAATAGGCTGCACCTGTGATAATGAAAAGAATATACAGACTGCTATTAGAAAAGAATATGAAGATGCTTCCTTCATTAAGAAAGACAATAAGTTCACAAGCAATAATATAACATATAGTTATGATGTTAAAGACAGAAAAATAGTTGTATATCCATTAGTAGATAATGCGAGTATTAAAATTATTGAGTGATTTGTATAAGGGAAAACAGAAAGGAGAAAAGCATGGATGGATTAATTATTAAACATAAATGGTTAGACCTTATTTTAAAAGGACAAAAAACCATAGAAGTTCGTGGAAGTAATACAAAGAAACAAGGCGAAATGATTTATCTGTTAGAGAGTAAAACTTCTAAGGTGGTTGGTACATGTAAAATAGCTGCTACATATCCTATAAGCTGTTCTGATTGGTCAGAAGAAAGAGAAAAACACTGTGTTGATATACCATATAAAGACCTTAAGAAAAGATATCCTAATCCTTATGCGTGGGTACTGGAAGATGTACAGCCTTTGGATAAAGAAATGTATTACAAGCATCCTAAAGGAGCAGTAATATGGGTAAAGAATGTTGATGATTTGTTGTAAGGAGATAATTATATGAATTTAGTTAGAGCCAGTAATTATGAAGAAAATAAAGAAGCTATTGAGAAAAGATTAGAGGAATCAGATAAAAAGACAACAATCATATATAGCATTGTAATGACAGTGATTATATTATTCTTTGCAGCATGTGCAGCATATGCAATATATGGGGAAACACAAAGTATAAAAGAAGCATTAACATTATGTGGATTACTTATAGCAGCATTGGTATTACTTATAGTAGATGCAATAATCAACAGTTTTAATTATAAGACAGAATATAAAATAAATGACTTAAAGTTTATAGAAGCAGCTATGACAGGAAATATAGCTTCAATTACAACCAAAACAGATGCAGGAGCTAGGTCAACTCTTATTTATTATATTATAGAAACCAAGACAGGTGAGAAAATTATAACAAGAAATGGATTAATTAAGCCGACAATACATAGCAAAGATGCAACAGAGACTACATTAGATTTAGATAAATTAGAATTAAATGTTTATATGTAAGGAGAATTTTTATGAATAATAATAAACCTTTTTACTTAGAAAACAAAAGTGCCGTACATAAGCTTACATTTGGATTACCCGGTTCAGGAATATCTTCCGTTATGGAAAAAGAAATTGCAACTGTTGCCAACAATACCAAGGATGATAACATTGTTGTTATTGATATTGATGGCGGACAATTTATAGAAACTGTTAAGAATCTAGGGGGAGTAATTATTACTGCAAAAGAAATCTTTGCATGTTTTGACGAAATTGTATTTGGGTCTTTACAAGAATCAGATAACCAAAGTTATTGTGAAGTGTTTGATATCATAGCTGCTATCTTAGAAGATTTAGGACATGGTTATATTACTCCTCATCAGCAAAGTGCTTTGTATGAGGCATTGGATGAAATGAAAAAGAACACTGAATCAAATACAATCAATAATTTTATTCAGCGTTTACAGAAACTAGATAATGAAACGGCATCAGTCTTAGAAGTGCTTAAGAAACTTCCAATTTATGAAAATAGCTATAATGCCATGAATAAATTGAATAATAATTTTGTTTGCTTTGACCTTGGTGATTGCCGGAAAGAATTAAAAAATATTGCATATTTACTGGCGTTAAAAATGACTAAGGACAAAATATGGAAAAATGGGGATAAAGGTATATATACTTGCTTATTTACTAAAATAAGCCGTGCTTCTTTAACAGAAGGAATCTGTAATTATCTGTCATATTTATATAAGCGTACAAGACAGCATTGGGGGCTAACTTCTTTTTACGCTATTAGTTTTTCGGCATTTTTAAATGAACAAACATTGAGTTTATTAAGAAATACAAACGAATTTATTTTCTTAAAGCAAAACGCCTGTGATATTAATAAAGTTTCATTGTATTTTGATATACCGGATGAATACTTGCCGTTTCTTAGACATGCAAGTGCCGGACATGGTGTTTGGACAGATGGAATACAGTATGATTATGTAGATTACAATAAATAGGAGAGTAAATATATGAGTGATTATAGGTATATGAGAGTTATCCGCTGTAAGGTGGATATGAATAAGATAGGAGTATCATCTATTTGGGATTTAGAGGATAAGTTTCCCGATTTGTTTAATATGAATTTTTCAAGGCACTTTGCAAAAGCCCCTGTAGAAGAAGAGAACTATTTGGATTATGTTCTTGAATCAAAGGTTAGTTATAATGGTGGAAACTGGGGAAAATCCAGATATCTTACAGATAATGAAGCAGTTAAGTATCTTGCTTTATTTAGCCAGATATATCCTGATGTAAGAAAAGAGGATTTAAGAGCTGTGGAGTTTTGTTGGTATGATTGTTCTGAAGCACCATTGTATTTTAATGTTGTAGAAGAAGAGTGGTTATAGGAAGGAAATATAATTAATGATAAAAATTGTAGGCGGACAAAAAAGTACAAGCTTAAAATATAAATATATATGCTTGATAAATTTAGCCCACTATTGTGAAAGTATAAATAGTGATTGTAGTAAATGTCAGCGTAAAACTGAGTGTGATGAATTTCAGTTTTTTACTCAAGAATATGGACATGAAAATGATAAAGAATCCGTGAAAGAAACTTTTAAAAGGTGGATTTCTTGAAAATAGATATTTACTTATAAATTATAAGGAGAATAAAAATGGTTAATAAGAAAATCAAAATAGATTATCCATATGAAGTAAAAACTTTTATCGATGAGAATTTAAAAACAAGACCTTTATCTTCTTGCCATGTACTTATTTATCATGGTTTTATAAAAAAATCTGAAGCTATATATGCTAAAGGAAAGATACTATACATGGATAGTTTTAAGTATTTAAAATACTATCGGTATGCTTTAATAAAACATGTAAAAATAGATTATTGTCACGATATTAAAATTAAAATATGGATTTAAAAGAAAAGGAAGTATAAATATGAAATTTACTAAGAAAGAGATTATGGATGCCTTTCTATTATTTTTAGATGATGCTCTTCCGGTGTTTGACTGTAAAAAGATAGAAACAGAAGGGAACTCCAATTGTGACAGATGTGATATATGTATGATGAGGCAGTATTTATACAGGGTTAAATCCGGAGAGCTTCCAAAAGCTGCATATCAAAATAACGGAAGAGACTATCCACATATTTAAGTGAGGTGTGTAATATATGAAAATAAGAGAGTTAGCAGATTATTGTAAGAGTATAAATATAAATTGTGATGAATGTATACATAAAGAGAAATGTGATAATATGCAGAATATGCTTGAAGATATATCGCCTCTTGGAATTGTAGATATGATTGATGAAAATGAAGATGTTGAAGATAAATGAAAGGACACCAGATGATAGACAACTATAAGGCTTCAGAGCTTACAGATAAATTAAGTGCAGTATTTGGCAATGTAAAAGAAGAGAAGGTTTTAATATCAAAATATAATGAATCCACACAGACCTACTATGCAGATGAAGCACTGGCAAAACAGCATGTAAGGCAGATAAGCAAGGAAGATATAAAGACAGTGGAAACAAAGAAGACACTGGATAGCTGTATGAAGGAATTAGAAAAGAAACTGCCTAAAGATAAATGGCACTCAAAGAGACCAAAGAGCAGATAAAATGGTTAATAACAAGTAATTAAAAGGGCAGCTTTATAGCTGTCTTTTTTTACTTTTAAAACCTATAAAAGCCTTTTTATAACGGTTGAGATTATTAAAACTGATAAACTATATAAAAAAATAAAAAAGGAATACATACATGAAAGACGCAAAAACAAATTATAAATTGCTAGTTAAACTCATTAAGGATTTATTTTTACTTATATTAGAGATATTTATTGTGCTTGTTATAGCAAAAACCGGATTATTGGGTGAAAGTTTAGGCACAATTCTTATTCTGTATTATGGCACATCCTGCATAATATCTATGATAGGAAACTATAACGAAAATGGAAACAATACAAATATTACCATGCGTGATGATTCTGATGAGTGAATCTGATAATAAGTATACAAGTATAAACAAGTATAAATGAATTACACTTGTTTAAAGGCAGTAACATTATTAAGACACATACATAAAAGCTTTATTATAAATTAAAAAAAGCGGTGAAATGCTATATTAAATGTAGTAATAAGAATAGGAGGGATAGATTATGATTGTTAATATAGATGATTATAGTATAGCTGATGAAATTGAGAAATAAGACAAATAAGTATAACTTGTATAGATTTTATATAGATTTTATAGATTTATTAAAAATAAGACTTTAGCTTAAAAATAACAGTTAGAGCCTTCTAAACAAAAAAACAAAACAGGAGGAATAAAATATTATGAATGAATTAAATCTTAAAATAGGAGATGAAGTACTTATAACTAATGGACTTCCAACAGAAGATAAAATAGGAACAGTAATAAAAATTACTCCAACTGGAAGAATAAAGTTAGATATATATACAGACTATCAGTTTGATAAATATGGCAGACAGATGGGAAACAGGGATATTTGGAGTAGAAGTAAAAGCATAAGAATCCCTGATAAAGAAGATTATAACAGAGTTCATAAAAATGAAATTGTAGGACATATTTATTCAAAAATTAACCAACTTAATACTCAGAATTTATATGATACTAATATCAGCACACTTGAAATTTTAGATGATTGTCTGGGTTTAATAGGAGAAAGTAAAGAACCTGAATATATAAAATCAAATGCAGATGATTCAAAGGTAATGATTATGGAATATAATAATAAAGAATTAAATGAAATCAGAAAAGCAGGATATAATCACGGATATGATGTTGGATATAATGAAGGCATAGAAAGCGTTGAATCAGAAGTAAGCAAATTGTTAAATGAATCATTAGAAGAAAGTGTAAAAAATTCAAATATGGCTGCTGCTGGATATGATGAAGGCTGGTATGCAGGAGAAATGAACGCATATGAAAAAGTATTCAACTTTATTGAAAAATTAAAAGAAAAGGATTTAGAAGCCTCTAAAAGAATTATAGGTTATGATGATTGTGGAAAGCCATTACATGAAGGAGACTTCTGTACATTTGATGTAAATGCATCAGATTGGAGATTTAAACCGGATAATATACGAAAATCTGGATTAGCTACTTTAGAAGGACAGATTACATATAATGAACAGGATAAGTGTTATGAATTAAGTATTGATAATGATTATTGTCCTGCATTATATTTCCATGCAATAGAACCGGGAACATTAAAATTAAAAGAATCTAAGGAACAGACAAAGGAACAATCTTTTAGAAAAAACAATAAAGAAATTGAAAGGTAACAGATGGAAATATGAATGTAATGGTATGTTTTAGGAATGGAATTAGTGCTGCAATAGCATCTTCAGCTAGTGCTAAGTTACAGCATTTAGAATTAAAAACAAAAAGCCTTGAAGAATTAGGGTTAAATGTTGAACTTATATATTTGGACAAGAAAGATTTAAGCAAAGTATTAGAAAAGAAAGAGATAAAGCCTGATTATATTTATCTATATGAAGATGGAAAAAATAATGAAAACGATATAAGAGAATTTATAGAAAACAATTATCCGGATATCAATATCATTTCTTACAATAAAAGGAATAGTATATATTATGATGAATATTCCACATTTCATTTTAAGACTTATATATTAGATGAATTAATTCTGAATAACTTTAATAAATCTTTAAAAGCTGAAGAAAAGTATATAGTTAATACTAATTCTCTTATTCGGGATTTACATGTAGGCAAAATGAATATGACAGAGCTGGATATACAGACTATTAAAAATAATAATATACATCTTTTTGATACTGAAAAGGAAGCTGATGAATTTATTTTGAAAGAAATCAAAGAGAATGTATGCAGCATTGAAAAAGATATTGAGAATTTAAGAAAAGTCTTAGAAAGAAAAGAAACAATGCTTAATAGATGCGAAGCAATTCTTGAGCAGAAGGAACAGGATTTTGCCAATAAATATAAACCGGATGTAAAATCTAAAAAGAACATTGAAAGAGATATATAAAGTACCATAAGGCTGCTATTTATAGCAGTCTTTTTTATTATCTAAAAAAGCTTAATTGCAATAAAAGCAAAAACAATATTTCGTATAATTCACTTAACAAAATAAAAGGAGCAGCTATATGTTAATTGAAAAGAGAAAAAGAGAATTTAGTAATGGAACGGTATATGCATTATTAACAGAAGACGGATATCCCCTTGAAGTAACAGACACATTTTTACCTAATTATACAAAGATGGCAGTAAATGAAAATACAAATGCCCTGCATGAAAGAGAACTCGGAAGCAGAAAAAACAGATGGATGATAGGAGTAAGCTGTATGAGTGGATGTCCTGTAGGATGTAGATTCTGTGCAACCGGCAACTTAAAAAGATTCCGTAATCTGATAGCAGATGAAATCGTGGAACAGGTTGAATTTGTAATAAATAAGAATCCTGACTTTAATCCTGATGAAGCTTATGAATTTAAAATTAACTACACACGCATGGGTGAACCATTTCTTAATATCGAAGCTGTTAAAGAAGCCATAAAGATAATTGATAGAAGATACAAGCATGTACATCACTATATAAGCACCATAGGTATTAAGGGCAGTGATTACAGCTTTATAAAGGATAACATAACCTTACAGGTATCATTACATTCACTGGATGAAGAAAGACGACATAATCTGATTCCTATAGGCAGTCTTTTAAGTATAAAAGAACTAGGACAGATAAGAACTAAGAGTAATTTAAAGACAACGGTTAATATGACACTTGTTGATACGAAAGATTTTGATATAGATAAACTTAAAAGATACTTTGACCCTGAATATTTCTTTATCAAGTTAAGCCCTATAAATGAAAATAATATAAGTGAGAAGAATCATATGGGTAAAGGAATTATAAAGAGTACTAATCTTTTATAAGGGGAAATAATGAGCTGGACAAGGAACATACAGTTTAGACATAGTACATGCTATGACTGTAACAAAAAGAACACAGAATTTAATGATAATGTTATAGACGTATATATCGTTACAACAAGACAATGTAATGCAGCATGTAAGTTTTGTGAATACCATACAGGAAATATAAATCTTGATACTGACTGGATTATAGAAGCCTTTAAGGAACTGTCAAGGACTGCCACTGTCGGAACAATACATTTTACCGGCGGGGAAACTACTCTTGGTGTTACTGATAAAATGGTTAAAATCTGTACAGAAGCAAAGAAAATATTTCCACTGGTTAAAACATCAGTTAATACAAATGGAAGCAGGCTTAAAAACCTTGAAGGAATTGATGTACTGGACAATATAGCATTAAGCAGACATCACTATGATGATGAAATTAACAATCAGATATTTGGTATAAATACAGCAGATACAGATATTTTGGATAGCTTTAAGGATAAACATAAGCTGCACCTTAGCTGTAATTTAATTAAAGGTTATATAGATAATGAAGAAGAGATAAGAAAGTATCTTGAGTATGTATCTAAACTTGGCATATGTGATATAGGTTTAGTAAGCCTTATGAAGATAAATAAGTACTGTGAAGAGCATTTTGTTGATTTTAATAAGCTGGATTTAGAAAGAATAAATAATCTTAAGCGTACAAGATGGTATTGTAACAGCTTAGATAAAATGAGCTGTTCCTGTAAATGTGAAAATTATCTTTATATGGCAGAAAATTATAATTTTCTGTCAGTGTACCATAGGCAGGCAATTAAATTAAAAGGTATAGAAGAAATAAGTAATTATCTTGTTTTAGAAGATAAAAAAATCATGCAGGGCTTTAATGGAGCTGTTTTAAACAAGTTATAAATTTCAAAAATGATAGAATTAAATCAGAAAAAATAAGAGAGGTAGAAGTTATGGTGAATGTGAAGAATTTAAGCTTTCTGATAGGCTCATATAAGGAAATGGTACAAAACTTTGGATTCAATGATAAAACAGACCAGTTTTTTATAAAACAGATGAATGCATTGTCAGGTATAGCCCAGATTGACTATAAAGATGTGCAAATAATACAGCAGATTACTGGTATCGGAACTGAAAAAACAAAAAGTGAAAGAACAAAAAGTATTGAAAGCTTTGCACATGCAATGAATATAATGGAAGGTTCAATTATAAACTTAAGACCTACAATGCTTTTTAATATGTATCATAATAAGGAAGTAAATGAAGACTTATATAAGATTATAGGAAAGATATATGGCATTAATACAAGTATTAGTTTAGATGAATTAGAAGAAAAAGAAGCTAATAATGCCTTTGGAGTACTTCAGGATTCTAAAATGAGCAGTAAAAATGATACAGACTTAGATAAGTTTATTAACTTCTGCAATAAATATAAAAAATTTGGAATTGATAAAGGAATAAGATATAAAAACCCAAATTGTGTATGTTCATCAGACCCTTACTATATATCGTGTTCTTTTAAAAGACTTAATGAGAGTTTATCAAGTATGTATCAGTATTTAACATCTATGAACGAAGCTGATGAAACAGAAGAAGTTTATGCCGATTATAGTGATGGCTGTCATGGTGGCACAAGAATTGATTTAGCAGCTACTAGAGAACTAAGGAACTTAAATATAGATTATAAAAAGGCATGTGATGAATTAAGAAAAGAAATTGTAAAAGAAACCAATAAAAATAAATCAGCAAATGAAAAATATGAAAGATAGGAAGGTAATGATTATGGAACAGATTATAAGAGAATTAAAGGAAAATGGATATGATTATGCAGTGGCAATTGCTACAGAGGCAGAGATAAATGCAAAGGCTGCATGTGGACAGTTATCAATTATAACAGAAGAGAGACAGTAAGACAACGTACTTTCGGAACAAAGTGTAGAAAGAGAGGAATTGGTAATTATGGATATGAAATACACAATAACAATCCCAAAGGAATTTAGATATGATTATATAAGAGATAAGTTTAAAGATACATTTGAAAGGTTACTTGCGGATATAGAAGGCAAAGCTGATGATTTAACATTAAAAAAAGTAAATCAGTTTGAACAGGCATTTTTAACATCTGAAGCTACCACTAATGATAAAGTAACTGTTTTTCTGCCATTTGAGGATAAGCCTGAAGAAATTTTAAAAGCGGCTTCAAGTAAATTAACAACAATTTATCCTTACCTATGTGGTAGGTATGAAAGAGAAACTATTGATATGTTAAACACAGCATTTAAAGATGCCGGTATTAATAAATTTACTAATATTAAGGAGAATACTATGGATATGGAGATAAATATGACTGGATTAGAACGAATAAGAGAAGAAAGTAAAAAGAATGAAAATTTAAAGCAGCAGGAAGAAGAACTGCGAAACAACAATGAAGGATATGGATATAAAAGAACCGCCTTTGAAAACATCAAGAAGTATTTTGATACATTAAATGAAGTATTAAAAGACACTGATATAGGTGATTTCAATATTCCTTTAGAAGATGAGATAAAATATAAGCATTATAAGAAAAATGTCCGTACATTAGGTGGAACTGGATATAAGACTGAATATCAGAATGAATTTGGCTATCAAAGAGCTATTATAAGCTTTAATAAGACATATGGAAAAAATGATGAAAATAACCCAAACCTGTTTGCAAACAATGGGCTTTTTTCAAAAATAGCATTAAATTGGGATGCAATACAGAAAACGATTGAAGAAGACATTACAGAGCGGCTTCAGAACAGAAATGAAGAATTAGAAGCATATAAAAAACTTTCTAATGCAAATAAAAAGACAAAAAATAAAAATAAAGATAATTATGAAATGGAATTTTAAGAAAAGTCAGGAGAAATAATATGATTATAGATATGACTGGATTAGAACGAATAAGAGAAGAGACCTGCAAAAGTGACCTTTTACAACAGCAAAAAGAAGAAATGTATAACAATACTAAAGCTGAATATAGAAAATACCAGAAAAGTGCTTATGACAGCATAAAGGCATATTTTGATACATTAAAAACCATATTGGATAATTCTGATTCTGATTATTTAAAATATAATAAGATAACATTCGATATAAAAATCAAAGAATTACACATGATATATAGTTATTCAAAAAACAGTATGCAGGATTTATCCTATTATAACGGCAATTGTGGATTAACTTTTCGGGATTTATATGAAACAGTAGAAAGAAATCATCCTGAATATTTTGAAGATTTAGGCTTTTTTACCAGAATAGCGGGAAAATGGAATTATATACAGGCTTCCTTAGAACAGGAGATTATTACCCGTATAAGTCTTCAGAATGATTTAAAGCAGGATGAAATAAACAGATATAAGGAAAATATAGAGAACTATAAAAAGCTTTCTAATGAAGAAAAAGTAAAAGATAACAAACAGAAAGATTTATATGAGGTAGACAGATGAGTAGCAGCTTAAGAGATACAGTAGAAGAATTAAATTATATTTGGGAACATATTAATGAATTTTTATACGAAAATGGAAAACCGACATTAAGACATGGTAAGCCGGGAGTACTTATTGAACATACAGAACAGGAATACATTGATTTTTTAAATGGATTAGCTCAGGATTCTTTAAAAAGCTATCGTGATTTTGCAATTGAATACGGTTGGATAGATGCCCCTGTTTCAAAATCAAAATCAAATGATGGTTATGATGATTATGGAAGGTAATGAACTAATGACACGAAATTGTAAGAAATGTGATATTGAACCTTGGTGTGAAAATAAAAATAAATCTGTTTGCGTTATGGAATTGTCACCCGGAGATGTTATCTCTTTTATTGACAGTAATATTTCTCATAAAGAAGAAAACTGTATTGTACATAGTGTTTCTAAAACTCAAAATGTTTCTTTTGGGGAACGATTAAAAGATGGAACTATTAAGGAAACATGGGGGATTAATGGAATTTATATAACTGAAATAACAAGAGAGGATATATAAAATGAACAATTACGTTTTAGCAGTACAGATTGCCAAGAAAGTAGAAGAAGCTGGCGGAACTGCTTATTTTGTAGGTGGGTATGTAAGAGATAAACTACTAGGCATTCCTAATAAAGATATTGATATTGAAATACATAATATAGCTCCTTATATATTAGAAGATGTATTAAGTGAATTTGGAAATATAGAAGCAAGAACAGTAGGAAATAACTTCGGAATATATAATATAAAAGGTTATGATTTGGATATATCTTTACCTAGAAAAGAGAAAGCTACCGGAAAAGGTCATAAGGATTTTGAAATAGTAGTAGACCCTTTTCTTTCCTTAGAAGAATCAGCAAAAAGAAGAGATTTTACTATAAATGCTTTAATGGAAGATATACTTACAGGAGAAATTAAGGATTATTTTGGCGGACTGGACGATTTGAATAAAGGCATTATAAGACATATAGATGATAAGACATTTATAGAAGACTCATTAAGAGTACTAAGAGCCTGTCAGTTTGCAGCAAGATTTAATTTTACTATAGCTCCTGAAACAATAAATCTTTGTAAGACTATGGATTTATCTGCACTTTCAAAGGAAAGAGTAGCCGGAGAACTCACAAAAGCCTTAATAAAAGGAGAAACCCCTTCGATATTCTTCGATAGTCTTTATGAAATGGAGCAGACTGACTGGTTTAAAGAAGTTTATGCTCTTAAAGGTATCAAGCAGGATAGTGAGTATCATCCTGAAGGTGATGCTTATAATCATACTATGTATGTATTAGACCAAGCAAGCGACCTTTTTCCTACAGGTATAGGTAATCCGGACAGATACTTACCATTTATGTTATCAGCCTTATGTCACGATTTCGGCAAGGTAAATACGACTGAAATTAATAATAAAGGCAGAATATGTGCTATTAATCACGAAATAACAGGTATTCCAATTGCAAATGACTTTCTTAACCGTATTTATAATAATAAGGGTTTTACTAAGTATGTTGATAATATGATTGAATATCATATGAAAGCACATAGCTGTTTTAATAATCGGTCAAGAACAAGAACCACAAATCTAATGTTTGATAGGCTGTTATATCCAAAAGATTTTATTTTGCTAGTGTATGCAGATAGCACAGGACACGATTTAAACAATCTTGATAACAAACAATTTAATATGTTTTTAGGAAAAGCAATGACAGAGAGTGGATTCTTAACAGACCGATATCTTGATTATGGAAAAAGAATATCAGAGCCACATATCACGGCTGATGATTTAATTGAACTTGGACTTAAGCCATCACCACTGTTTTCAACGATACTTGATAAAGCTTGGAATATGCACCTTAAAGGAATAAAGAAGGAAAATGTGCTTAAGCAGATTACAGGTGAACTTGACGGAGAAGATAAAATGCAGCTTTGCAAAGCTGTTAAACAATCTGATTTGCAGACAAAGCATCTGACAGTAACAAAAAATAAAAATATTTATAATAAAGAACTATAAAAAGGCTTTTTTATAATAAATGAATACTTAATAAAAGATAAAATGTAATTAAGAAAAGAAACAAAGCAATTTTAGAGAGTTTCAAATTAAATTACATTTTATTTTTTTAGGAGTGTTAAATATGGCAGAGACAGTTTATATTCGTGGGAAAAAGTTACAGAATTTATTGATGGAAAATAATATTACTCAGAAAGATTTTTGTCAGATGCTAGACATACAGATGTCTGAGCTGTCAAAAATGATACATAATAAACGTACTGCACCTGTTGATGTGGTAAATAATATAGCAGAGCTTTTATCAGTAAAACCAGACAGCCTTATTAATACTAATAAAGAAACAAAAAATGCATATAGAAAAGTCAAATCTATTGCCGGTATGAAGTGGAATAATGATTTTTATAAAAGAAGGCTTATACAGTGCGGCATGTATCAGTATGAATTATGTAACCGCATAAAAAGAGATGGTTCAATCTTTTATTTATATGCAAGTGGAAAGAGTAATCCAAGTGTAGATACAGTTTTGGAAATTTGTAAGGCATTAAATTGTTCTTCAAAGGACTTGGTAGGATTAACAGAAGAAGAAATTAATAAGGCAGCAGGAGAGCAGATTTTTACCTGTCATTATGGTACTTCAGCAAAAGATACAGTAGGCATAGATACAGCCAGACCGGATGAAGAAAGCATAACAGAAGAGAAATCCGAAGTTCTCTCCAAGGCTGAAACTTGTGAAGATAATAAAAATGTCATGTGGTTTGATTCAGAAAAATATAAGAACTTTGAAAGTTCCAATGTAATAGATAACATTGAAACAATCAACAAGAACCTGCTTGCAATGGTAGAAGACCTTGGTATGGCAAATTCAGTGTTATTAAAGAAGATGGATGAGCTTATGAGTATGAATGTTCATTTAGCAGAGCGTATAGACAGCCTTGAAAAGAGAACATCAATTAAGCCTGTATCACAACCGGTACAATCCTTTAAATCTAACAACTCAACACTCTGGGGAAATAATACATGTAGTGAAGCTGAAATGAAAGAAATCATTAAGTCAGAAATTAAGAACTGCACTGTTAAAGAATATAAGGATAAGATTTACAAATTAGCGGCATATATGGCAAAGAAAGAAAATAGTATATCAAATGCAATACTTAGTAAGAGTTATACACAGTTCACAAAAATATACGGACTTGCCCCTGATGCATTAAAGAAAGAAACCGGAATGACATGTACAATTGATGCGATATATGCCAATCCATTAAGCAGGGAGATTTATTTTAATATGATGTGTACAAATGCATCACATGCTTAAGTCAATTTTGTTATAAGAAAGGACATAGTATGAAGATTTTGATAGATGAAATGCCTGTATTTGAGCAGGAGTGTCCATTTTATACAGGCTATGAATGCTCATTAGACAGAACTAAATGTGAACATATGCATCTGTCAAGTAAAGAAAGATGTAAACAAACCGAATGCAGATGGTTAAAAGAATATAACCGTGAAGAATAATATAGGAGATGATACTATGATTATAAAAATTAACTTTAAAGATAATGATTATCAGGAATTAGTTGAAAATTATCTTAAGAGATTCAATTTGAATGTCTTATATGATTTATCTATGCCGCTTTATGAAGAAAAGATATCAGCGTCATGTATTAAAGCATATGAGAATGCACAGGAAAAGAGTAATTGGATTCTTAACCCAAACATTGCATATACAGTAATAGAATATGATTATGACTGGTTAAGAAAAAGAATAAAGGCTTCTCTTAAAGAGTATTTATTAAGAAATCCAAGATTAAATGAACTATCAAAGGAATATATAGAAAAACATTTTATAGAAGAGATGGATATTTCATTTCCAAAAGCCTTCTATGATAAATGGGAAAACGGAGAAGTTGGTTATTGGTTTTCCCATAGCGGAACAGTTGTTATTCAGTAAAACCATATTTGATAAAGGAGTAGTTTATGATGAACAAAAACGAAGTAAGAATTGGAGATAAAATCTGGTTTCAGGAGCAGTGGACTGAAAGAGTAATATACGGAATTGTAACGAAGATTTCAGACAAAGGTGTGTATCTCGATGGTGTAATCCATGACGATAACAGCTTCATCGGTTCATCTGGTGCAATATGGGAAAACGCATACAAGACCAAAGATGATGCAATCAAAAGCGTCCGTGAAAAAGATGAAAGACAGGTTGCTGAATACAAAGCTATGATGCCTGACATAAAAGGTCTTGTTCAGTTTGCACTTGACTATAATACCTGTCGTTGCGAAGAATACACTGACGAATGTGCTATAAGAGCCTATACAGAACGGGCTAAAGAGTTAGGTGTACTTGATTGATGCCACGACATGTAATCAGCTATAAATACTATAAATACAAAGAAGAAACTGAAAGAATTGAAAGGTAATCAGAATGAAATGTAACGAGTGTAACAATGCCAATATCTGTTTAGACCATATCGAATTACCTAGCTTTATTGGGTGTACGAGTGGAATACCAGACCATAAAGTACCCACCAACGCTGACAGAATAAGGAATATGTCAGATGAAGAGTTAGCAGATACATTATTTAATAGTTGTCTTGAAACTATGCATATAGATGAGTGTCCTTATGCAGATAATGTAGGAAAGTGCAAGGAATGTATATTTGACTGGCTTCAATCAGAAGCAGAATAGGAGACACAAATGAAACGATATAGCTTATTAAATGAATATGTATTATATAACTGTTTAATTACAGGTTTTATTGAAGCTTTAGAAAGTGTATAAGCCGCTATCCCAGTGTCTCTGTTTTACAGAGCCACTGTTAAGGCTTATATACTTAAGCATTGAAATATTTTTTTAAAAATATTGAAATGAAATCACCGAAGCTTTAGCTTCGTATGATGTTTAACAGGAAGAAAAAAATAAGGAGTAAAAGATATGAATATAGATGAAGTAATACAATTATTCAGGTTTAATAATAAACATGTTGCTGATTTAACAAGTGCAGAACTGATAGAAATATCTGATTTGCTTGAAGAATTAAAAAAATATAAGGCATTAGAAGCAGAAAATAAGCTTATTAAGCTAAATTGTAAAGTGGGAGATACAATATGGTATGTTGAAGAAGATGATGATGATTACCCTATTAAGCTAGAAATAGATGCCATATCAAGAAATGATAATGATACATGGTATTATACTTATGATAATGATAGTAATAGGTATAGATTTATAGACAGTGATTTTGGAGAGACAATTTTCTTTACTAAGGAAGAAGCTGAAATGAAGCTAAAGGAAATAACAAAAAGCCGGAAGAATACTAAAACAAAAACAGAAGATGGCTGGGTAATGGCTAGGTAAAAAGGAGAAGATAATTATGGAAAACAGATATTTATTTAAGGCAAAGCGAGTTGATAACGGAGAATGGGTGCAAGGCTATATTGTAAAATATGGATACACAGGTCGAGAGAAATACTATATAGTTCCGGAATATGCATCTGATTTATATTCTTTTTTAATAGACCCGAACACAATTTGCCGTTGTACAGGCTTAAAAGACGAAAATGGAAAACAGATTTGGGAGAATGATATTCTGCATAATGGAAATTATTTTGTTGTTAAATGGAATGAACCTTGTGCAAGATTTGATATTGTATTAAATAATTCATGCAACATTCCAATAGGGAAATGGGAGCCAATGATTTGTGATTGGAAAACCAACGATTTTAAAGAATATAGAAAAGCCGTTGACTATGAAATTATCGGCAACATTTTTGACAATCCAGAATTGTTAAATAGAGATACAATAAGAACATATTGTAAAGATGGTAATGATTATGAGAGGTAAGTATTATGATAGATAAGGAAAGAGTATTAAATGCATTAGATGATTTTAGAGATGAGTATGGCACATCATTTTCATTTGCTTATATGGAAGAAACAAGTATTATTGAAGATGCCCTTGATATGTATTATGAAAAGCTTAAGGAAGATAATTATTTAGAGAGGTAAGTATGTTTGGAGAAGTTTTTAATAATGAGATAAAACTAAAGGAAGATGAATGTTGTATTGTATTCGATTTTGGATGTTATTTTCCATATGAAGATGCAGACCATCTTTTCTTTGATTTTGAATTTGATGGACAGATATTTAATGATAAGGTTATCAATCACAGATATCCTAATAAATCATATCAGACTATTACAAAGAAATACGGCAGGAGATTAAGTAAGGTTGGATATCCATACATTTTCAAACTGGATAATCAAAGGTTTAAAATACTGCATGTAAAAATAGGACTACAGGCAGAAGGTCTTAAAGAGCAGCATATAACACTTAATGTTCCAATTGAGACACATATGACAAAGGATAAGCCAGCATGTGCATTAACCTTACATTATTTCTTTGATAAAGATGAATTTATGTTTAGGAGTAAGGAACGGACAGAAGGAGCATGGCATTCTCACGAATGGACTAATTCTGACAAGAAAGAAACCGAAGATAAAGGGTTTAATACAGAACATATAACTTTTATGAACCAGATATGTAAAACAGGAGACCTTGATATAACTTATGGAGATATAATAACACCATATGCTTCAAAAATAGATGATTTAATTGTTACATAAAAATCAGTTAATGAAAACAAAAATAAGGAAGGCAATATAACATGAGTAACAGACCTGATATAACAAAGAAATTATCATTATCCTTGGAAAAGCATCTTAATCCTAAGAATGATACACGAATATACATAGCAAAAGAATGTACATTTGATTATGCTACTGGTGTAAGTAAGCGTGTAGATTATTGCCAGTTTAAGCCGGTAAATACATCTATATCCGGTATTGAGAAGGGAGATTTCTATTGTTATGAAATTAAATCATCTGTAGAAGATTTTCATAGTCCAAACGGACATAATTTTCTTGGCGATTTTAACTATTATGTTATGCCTGAAGATGTATATATGCTAGTTCAGGAGGAAATTCCTTTTGGAGTTGGTGTATATGTTCCTGATGGGATTAACAAAGGCGGCTGGTATAACTTAAAGGCAGTAAAGAAAGCTCGAAGAATCAACAGAACCAGACCTTTAACTGAGATACTATTTATGATGTTTCGGTCAAGTAATAGGGAATTATATAAATTAAAAGAAGGGAAAGTCAATAAATTATGGGTAACTGCAAAAAGAAATGTCCATTAAAAGCATCTAGGTTTACTGATGAATACACATTAGGATATTGTGACGGTATTGAACAAGGTGAAAAATTAGGGATGAATGAACAGGGATATTTAAAATCTGTACAGAAGATTGGAATTACAACAACTATAATAGCATTTGTTATAATAGTTATAGCAATAATAGTTACCATTTTATAAAGGAGAACAGACATGATATTGAAGATGTAGAAAGATAAAATCAAGTAGGAGAGGATAATATGGATAATTTTGATATTAAGAAGAGCATTGATGAAATTCAGAAAACTATTAAACTAATGAAAAAGGAAGCACTGGTTGAAAACTTTGATGATTTAAAACGATTATTAAGACGCAGAACTACTAATGAATGTATTGTTACAGATGATAAAGGAAAGAGACAGTGGTACAGGCATCCTGATTTAGATGAATTTTCAAAACAGGCGTATGAGAAAGGACAGGAGTATTTTTATGTAAAGCCGGCTGATAAGAATGACCCATATGGAAAACAGGTATTATGTGAACCTGAATATGAATATGTCCTTAAGAGACCACTGACTAAGGAAGAATTTGATAATCTTTTTGGAATCTGCAATGAAAGGGAACAGTCTGATAAAAACAAAGTTATAATCGAAGCTGAACTTTCTGATAGTCAGGTAGAAGCATTAAATAATAAAAATATAGATATTTCTTATCCTTTTGCGACTAATGTGACACTTGATTATGGTAATGAAGTAGTATATTGTGCCGGTAAAGTACAGTCTTTTTATAAGGATGAAAAAAATCAGGGAAAAAAGAAGCTTGAAAAAAGTCAGGAATACGAAAGAGAGTAATAACAAAAATTACTCAACATTTGAAAGGAGAACAAACAATGGGATGTCCTGAAATCAGCTATAATAAAATGTGTTATGAGGCTGATAGAAATATCAGAAATAAAGAAAAGATAGATGATACTGTGGATATAAGAGAAATTGAAAAGCGGTTAAAGAATACAAAACATGACAGTATGTTCTATTATAATTGTGGAATTGCAGTTGCAAATATTATGAATGAAATTATGGACGAAGACAATATTGATGGCTTTAATGCAGCGTTAGGTGGTATGGCATCTTTTGAATCCTTAATAGGCTTAGGAAACAATAAAGACTTATTTAGTAAAATGAAATGTACGGTTGGTGATACTGTATATGTACCATTCAGAGACACAATACAGGAAATGATTATTATTGGTATCATATATGACGGTACTATTGTCTATTATAAGTGGAATGTAAAAGACGATAAAGGTATTTATCCTTGGCTTGATGGTTTTCCTGAACATAATCTTGGAAACACTGTATTTTTAACCAGAGAAGAAACTGAAAAAAACAAATAAAAGGAGGCTTTTATGAAAATAGTTTTTTTAATATTAGCTGCTCTTATGTTTGGTTATGCTGCATATTTGTTCTTGATTCAGTTTAAAATACATGAACCTGATTCAAAATTAACCGTGAAATGCATTATTACCTTTGCAGTTTCAATATTATTATTTATTTTTTTACTCTAAGCTATAAAAAAGCTTTTTTATAATATATTCAAATAATAAATAATATAAGATGTAATCATAAAAATAAAAGCATGATTGCATCTTATTTTTTATATCTGAAATAAAGGAGTTAATATGAAAAACAGATTGTATTTTGATACAGAAGAGTATGACAGATTTTTTAATACAGTTGGGCTAAGAGACAATACACCGGATAAGCAGCTTGTAAGATTTTATAAGTGGTGTTATGATAATGATTTTTTTAGAAACATAACAGATGATGATATATCAGACTACTACATATATAATTGCTTACCCTGCTTAAAAAATAACGGAATATGCATAGGCGGTTATCCTTGGGCTGATGGATTCCTTATAGGAATTGACCCAAGCAAATGTTATGAAAAGCCTAACAGATGTTCAATACTTATACAGTTTCCGATTACATCCAAGCGTGAAGAGAACAAGCTTTACAGGCTTCTTGATACGATTGTAGATGATAAGCAGAAGCAGGCTAGGGACTGGAAGAAAGCAGCTAAAGAGTTATGGAACGGGGATTATGCAAAGTTTTAAATGCTCAGGAAATTGTCAGCTTACTGGGAGAAATAATAAGAAAGGAAAATTAATTATGAGCAGTCCAATTAATACAACACAGAATAAATGCAATAACAGATATTTAAAGATAACGATACATGATAATGATTTTACAAATTCATTAGAGCAGGTTGCTCATACTTTAAATAGAATATTTTCAACAACAGGCAGATATCCTGAAGAAGATGAGCTTCCGCTATTAAAAGAATATGTGCAGTCATTATGGTTTTCTATAGATAATATTTGGCAGATTATGCGTTGGAATAAGAACTCTGTTGGTTTTTCAGAAAATCCTGAAGGAATTTTTAAACCGGTATTAGAGTTTGTAGAATATGAAGATATTCCTGACTGGGATGATAATTCAAGCGTATATATTCCCATGTTTAATGCAAACATTTTACTAAGATAAAAGGAGAGCTTTTTATGAGTGATGAATTAAAAGATATTTTAGAAGCATCTGACCGTTATAAGAAATTTACATTACCTGATAAGCCTGCATGTTTTAAGGATATGTTTAAGGATAGAGATTTTGATGCAGTACAGCTACACTCTACTCAGATTATTGATATTGGAGATGGTAAAAAAGACATTGTTGGATTTTACGGTATCTTTAGATGGACTGATGGTAAGATTTATTCTCTTGATGGAGATATTTATTATGATGATTTCAAAGTAATAGGCTTTGAAGAGTTCCAAAATATACCAATGGGCGTTAATACCGGCATTGATATATTAGTTTATTGAAAAAACAGTTAATATATCAGAATTTATAAGAAAGATTAAAAATAAATAAAAGTAATTTATAGGAGGTACAATCAAGTATGAAGAAAGTGAAAATAAGTAAACATATGAAAACAAAAGCAGAGAAAATATTAGTTATAGGAAGTTGCGGAAGTGGAATAGAGAGCAGACTATTAAATCACAATCCAAAGCAGATTAACAGATTTGTCATCTATCAGAGCATAGAAGAAATGAAAAGAGCAGAGGATGATTTCTATAATTATAACTGCATCATAATATTTTCAGCTTTATTAATATCAAAAAAAGATGACATGGATTATTACAAGAATTTTTTGCTTTATAAAGTTATTTGTAAAGATAAGTTACTTTGTCCATTAGCTGCTTATATTCCACTAGGTTTTGGTTTAAATGAGGTTATTGTATTTGAAAGAGGCATAGGTGGATATTCAGTATGTGTAGAAGAAAAACTAAAGAGCAAATTTTTAAGTCAGGTAGAAGAGTCAGTCCAGATAAAAGCTAAAGAAACATCTACTGGAAAAGTTATAGATTTGAACCCTAACATAAATGATACCTATTTTGATGCACTTATTTGTAATAAGTTTAAGATAGGGGAACTTGTGTTACTTGCAGGGAAACTCCCTAATAAATGGAATAGAAAGGAAAATTAATTATGAAGAATACGGATAGCAGATATATGTATAAAGCAAAGAGAACAGACAACAATGAATGGGTACATGGATATCTTATTAAACTTAATCAGGTATATATGATTATTTCAGTGAATGCAGATACTCTTGGAAAAAGTGTTCCTATTAAGAAAGACACAATATGCCAGTGTACAGGCATGGAAGATAATAATTATAAGCTGATTTTTGTAAAATTATTCAAAAAATGGTAAGTTGTGTACATATGACACAGAAAAGAAAATAATTATTGAAATAGAATAATACAGTAGACAAAGTTAAAATGGAGTAGGAATGAGAAAAAATACAATTTATGATACACTGCAAGCTAAAAAAGCAGCATTTGATGGATATAAGGTGTCTATTATGGATTATGAGGGAACAGAGTATAAAAAACTGGTAGAAGGTTCATCTGCAACCGGACAAACTCCATACATAGATGTAATTAAGATTAAAGAGAAGAGAAAGTAAGACATATAAATGAGGGGGAACTATGATTTATAAAGAAGAAGTTAAAGATTTATTTACTGTTCCGGAAGATTATTATTTAGCACACTGTATCAGTGCTGATTTTGGAATGGGTAAGGGGATTGTCGTTGAGTTTAATAAAAGATTTGACATGAAAAGAAAGTTACAATTAAAGTACTCGGATTATATTAATCAGTACACTCATAAAAGAATTGGTGGAGATTGTCTATTAGAAGATAGAATATTGAATCTTATAACAAAAGAGAGATATTTCCACAAACCAACAATAATTACAATGAGGCTTGCACTTGAAAAGATGAAGCAGATTTGTTTAGAGAATAATATCAAGAAGATTGCAATGCCTGTAATTGGCTGTGGTTTGGATAGACTAAACTGGGCGGATGTTTCAGAGCAGATAAAAAGTGTTTTTACAGACACAGATGTTGAGATTTTAGTATGTAAGAGGTAATAATATGGCTATTTATATAACAGGAGACATACATGGAAATCCTGTAAGTTTAGGAGTAAACAGCTTCTATGAGCAGAAGGAATTCGATAAGGATAATAAAGATGAAAATATAGTAATAATCTTAGGAGATTTCGGGCTTGTATGGAATAAAGACGGCGAAGATAAGAATGAAAAATACTGGCTTGACTGGTTAGAAAATAAACCTTTTACAACAGTATTTGTAGACGGTAATCACGAGAATTTCAAACGATTATATACATATCCAATAAAGAAATGGCACGGTGGGAAAGTACATGAAATAAGACCAAATGTATTACATCTTATGCGTGGAGAAATCTTTAATATTGAAGATTTAAGTTTCTTTGCCTTTGGTGGTGCAAGCAGCCATGATATACAGGATGGTATTCTTGATTATAATGATAAAGATTGGAGAAAAAAAGCTAAGGAACTGGATAAGCGTGGTAAATATATGTACCGTGTAAAGGATTTGTCATGGTGGAAAGAAGAACTTCCGACAGAAGAAGAAATGCAGCATGGGTTAGAGGCATTGAAAAGGCATGATAATAAGGTTGATTTCCTGCTTACTCATAGCCCATCCACATCAGAACTTATATTAATGGGTGGTAAAGGCTTATATGAGCTGGATATATTAACAGACTATCTTGAAAAGATAAAGGCTGTATGTGATTATGAGAGGCATTTTTTTGGTCATATGCATGTAAACAGAGCCATTAATGAAAAGGACATATGCTTATATGAACAGATAATAAGAATAAATTAATAAGGACTAATTATTAAGCAATCCAAAACATAGAAATATGTGTTTAAACATAGACAGAAGTGGACACATTAAGTCTTCTGCTTGTGGCTTAATAATAGGTTTCAAGGCTAAGTGACTGCTACTACCGAAAGGCATGTTGCAGATATGAACTACGTTGTACAGTAAGGTAAAAACACACTTTTAGATGTAATCTTCAGTCTGAAACTCTGTGAGTGCCAACCAAGAAACAATGCTAATGTCCTGCATTGATAACAGGGAAACACATAACCTCTGTATGACATTGTCAAGAAGAAAAATTCTCCGAAAGGAAGGGGTCAGAAATGACAAATTGTGAAAATTATGCATTTGTATTAGATGCAGAAGGTAAACAATTATCGCCAACAAAAGAGAAAAAAGCTTGGTATCTTATTCGCAAGAAACGGGCGATATTGGTTAGTAAATACCCAATGGTTATACAGCTAAATAAAATTGTTTCAAATGATAATATTTGTAAAGATGAAATTCGTTGTGGTATTGATGATGGTGGCTTGCATGTTGGTATAGCACTTGTCCAAAAATGTCAGACTAAAAACAAGACTTTATTTAAGGAGACTATTGAACAGCGAAATGATGTAAAGCATCTCATGAAAGTTAGATGGGATTATAGAAGATATCGCCGATATCATAAAAGATACAGACCCAAACGCATCAATAACCGAAGTTCATCTAAAAGAACTGACAGGATTGCCCCAAGTATATTACAAAAGCGTCAGGCTACATTAAGAGTTATAACACAGCTTAATAAATGGATTAACATTACAAGCTACTGGCTTGAAGATGTTGCTATTGATGTCAGAGTATTAACAGATGGTTTTAGTTCTTATGGTTGGCAATATCAAAAGTCAAACAGACTGGATGAAAATATACGAAAAGCTGTAATTTTACGAGATGGATGTAGATGTATGGAGTGTGGACAGTCTAATTGCAGATTAGAAGTACATCATATTAAACCAAGACGATTAAATGGGTCTAATACATTGGGTAATCTTATTACATTATGTGAATCTTGTCATCAAAAAACTGAAGGTAAAGAAGAACAATATATGCAGCATTACTTTAATATATTGGAATCTTCTGATAACAAAAATCTCAATTATGCTAGTTATGTAATGATAGGCAAAACATGGTTAAGAAAACAGTTGTCACAGTTAGGAGTGCTGAATCTTACAACGGGTGGAAATACAGCAAACAAACGGATTGATTGGAATATTGAAAAATCTCATTCGAATGATGCAGTCTGCATCACAGATTTACAGCCTGATTCATGTAATGTAAAAGATTGGATTATAAAACCAATGCGTAGGCAGAGTAAAGCAAAAACAGATAATGTATTAGGAATTAAACACAGAGATTTAGTTTCTTACGTTTACAAAAATGGTGAACTACATACCGGTTATGTAACTGCATTATACCCTGAACTTAATGCATTAAATTTTCAAAGTCCAACAAAACATTGTAAAAAGGTAAATGTTAGAAAATGTAGAGTGCTTTGGAAATACAATAAAATTTATTGGTTAGACAGTGTATCATAAACACGTTTGTCTATAAATAAACACAAATAAGTATAATTATTTAAGGAGATAATATATGAATATATATGAATTAATCAAAGAGTTAGAAAAGATTCCTAATAAGCAGCAGAAAGTATTCATAAGGGGAAGTAACATGATGCTTATTCCTGTAGAAGCTGTGTGTACGCTGGATGATAACTGTGTTGGCTTACTGGGAGATTTATTTAAGAAGAATAAAAAAGCCTGATTAATACAAATCATACTTTTTAAAAAGGTAAAATGTAATTGTACTAAACGATTGCATTTTATTTTTTTGCTTAATATATTGACATATACCGTATTAAGGTATATAATATAATCAATGAATGAAGTAAGTGTTTAGTTTAAAGGGAAGTGGTTATATGAAATGTCCAAACTGCAAAAAAGAGATGAAAATAAAAAGAGAAACCGGATTCATACCTGACTTTAGCGGAACAGCAGATTACGACTTATTTTATAATTATAATATATATCGTTGTCCTGATTGTAAGATAAAATATAATGAAGACAGAAAAAATGATAAATGGGAAATACCTAAAAAACTACTGCCGACTGAAAAGCAGAAGAATACGATTCTCTTTATCAACAACAGATTAGGAGAAAATTTTGAAAGCTTAACAAAGCGACAATGTTGGGAAATCATTAATCAAAACTTTGATAAAGCTAAAAATACTCCAAAGCCTTCAAATTATGAATATGGCTATGATGATATAGATGAATTATATGGAATATCAGAAGAATTTTATTATTAAAAAAAAGGTAACAGATATGAATAAATGGATGTATGAAAAGGCATCTGATGATAATGATAGTATTTGAAATTAGCAGGTTATTAAAAAATTAAAGGAGTACTGTATATGATTAGTCAGGAAACAGCAAAAGAAATAAAGAAGGAATTTGGATATACTTTTACAGCAATGAACTGGAAACGAATATCCAAATATAAATACTTATGCGAAGATTTTATCGAAAAATACGCAGATGAAGTTGACTGGTATTATATATCCAAATATCAGCAATTGTCAGAAAATTTCATTAATGAGCATGCAGATGAAGTTGACTGGGATTGCATATCCATATATCAGAAACTGTCTGAAGACTTAATCGAAAAACACACAGGTAAAGTTAACTGGAGTGGTATATTCAGATGCCAGAAGTTGTCAGAAGATTTCATTAATGGACATGCAGATAGAGTTGACTGGGATTATATATCTGCGTATCAGAATTTATCTGAAAATTTCATTAATGAGCATGCAGATAAAGTTAACTGGAGCAATATATCCAAATGCCAGAAATTATCTGAAAATTTTATTAATGAGCATGCAGATAAAGTTGACTGGTATTTTATATCTGAATATCAGAAACTGTCAGAAAGCTTCGTTAAAAAACATGCAGATAAAGTTATCTGGGATTATATATCTGCGTATCAGCATTTATCTGAAAATTTCATTAATGAGCATGCAGGTAAAGTTATCTGGAATTATATATCCAAATATCAGAAACTGTCAGAAAACCTTATTGAAAAGCATGCAGATGAAGTTAACTGGGATTATATATCCAAATATCAGCAATTGTCTGAAGATTTCATTAATGAGCATGCAGATAAAGTTAACTGGGATTGCATATCCATGTATCAGGTTATTACACCTGAATTTGCAGACAAACATAATATAAAAATCAATAACAACTCTCAGAAAACTGCAACTGAATGGAAAAAGATGATTGAAAAGACTGGTTTGTATGAATGTCACGAAAATTATTTCTATGCTTACAAGAATATAAGAAATGATAGATACAGTCATTTTAATTTCCAATACCAGTATTTACCGAAAAAGACTTATGATTGCTTTTCAGATTATTCAGATGACGAAAATTCTTTCGGATTATCTGCATGTATAGAGACAGAAGCTCATGACTATAGTGATAACGGTATAGTTGTAAAATTAAAAGTGAATTATGCTGATGTTACAGCAATAATATATAACAATAAAATCAGATGTAAGAGAATAACAGTTTTAAATTAGTTATTTTTAAGTATCTGATATCAAAATTATATATAAGGAGCAACCGTATATGTTCAATAACTATGATACTACAGATGAGATTATTCTTGAAGAAGCACAAAAAGCAGCCTATGAAGAACAGTGTTTGTATGATTTTATTCATCAGGAACAGCCAAACGAAGATTATTTTGAGGGCTTAAATGATTATTTGGATGGAACAATGAGTATTTAAAATTCGCATTTCACGAAGAAAGGAAATAATATGTTAGGATATAAGATTTATTTTAATGGAATTATCATATTATTTATGAAAACGAAAATGATATTAAACGAACATATTTCACAGTTTCAAAAACAGCACAGGAAGCTGTCAATGAATTAAGAAGACGTAACGAAGAAATCAGGATAATAATAGTCGGGGAAACTAAAAACGACTGGGAATAAATTATATGATTTAATGCATAAAAAAAGGAAGGAAATAAGAATATGCTAGGATATAAGATTTATTTTAATGGAGATAAATTTGTAGCAGATAATACTGCAACAAAAGTGCAGACTGTACCTTGTGATTCAACTGTTTCATGGATGGCTAATAAGACATATGCAGATAATGCCGTAGAAAAGCATAATGCAAATGATATAAAAGATGTCAAAATATGTAAAGAGTGTGGCGAATACTTTTGGCAAACAGAAGAAGAAAGAATCTGGTTTACTGATAGGAATATGAAAGCACCTTGCAGATGTTATTCTTGCAGAAAAAAGAAGCACTGAAATTCACATTTATTTAGAAGATTGGAAGGTAATAAAAAATGAAAAAACCAAACATTAGAGTATTCGGAGAAATAAGTATTGCACATGTGGAAAAGAGAGGTTTATTTTCATATGCGGTTGTAAGGGATTTTGATAAAAAGATACTTGCCAAATCTTTTTCATTTAGAAAATACATAAACGATACTATTCGTACAATGTATACCGGAGAATATTACGCAACAGGTGATTACATATTGGTTGCTGACACTGTAAATGGAAGCAAAGAAATTTATAGGTGGCATAGAAGCTAAGATTTTTAATAAGATTGGAGGTAAAATCAATGGGAAACAAACCTTATGCAATAGCAGTACGGATTTATGAATCAAATGGAATAACAATGGCAGATATTAAAACTTCTCTTTGTGATGGTTTGGGGATAGAAACAATTACATGGACAAAACCAAATGAAAGAGAAAGATTCTTTTATAATGGATACACATTGATTTATGATGAACGAATCAAAAATATAAAACCTTTTGAAGAAATTAAATAAGTCTTATGATGAAATGTGAGGTATAAAGATGATTAAAACTGTTGGAGATTTACGAAAAATTTTAAACAACTTAGATGATGATTATAAACTTGATATCAGAATTATGAAAGAAATTCCTGAAGAAGAGCTTGCAGGCAGAAGCTATCCTTATCCGTGGGAGATGATTGATGGATATTTAGAATTTCAGGATATTGGATATTCTGATAAAGAGCTTTGCATTGGTGTTTATGAAAAATAAGGTAAAGGATATAGTAGACATTATAAAAGCAGGTGGCTTAAGTTAAAAGGGATTTAAAGTTATGAATACTTGGAAAGATAAAATAGAAGAAATTATAGCTAATGGTGGAACTGATTCAGATATAGAAGAATATTTATATAAACATCCAAACTTTAATGCAGATGAAGTATGAGCTTATATAGAACAAAAGAACAGTAAGAAAGATGATAACTTAAAGAAAGCTATGAACTATTATGAAAGGTAACTGTTATGAAAAAAACAAAAGATTATGAATCATTCTTTGCACTGTATAAGGTAAAAGATATTGTTTATCCAAGTGCAGTAGCAAGATATTTTGGAATAAACATAAAAACTGCTTATGAAGTTTGTGAAAATAGACTTAATAAGGATTTAAGAAAACTATATATGATTAAATGTCCTGTATGTAATCGTACATTACCGGATAGGTTTTATTCTATTGTTGATATAGATAGAGAGAATGAATACGGGTGTAATAGCTGTGATACAGTTTTTAAAATTAATCTAAATGAAGATGTATATGTTTACTATGAAAAAATATAAGGAGATTTATTATGAATAAAGAAGAAATGTGTGATTACCTTATATCTACAGGCTTATATAGGAAAAAAGAATTAGACCTTTCCTATGCAAAGGATATGATTGATTCAGATAAAACAATACCCATAAGTGATTTAGTTAAAAGATTCATTGGCATGGATAAGTATTATAAAGGTAACCCGTGGAATATCAGACAAATATTAGCCAATATCGACATAATTATTCCGGTAGAGGATAGAAAAGATATCGACATAATAAGTAATCCTGTATATGATTCATCTGAATCACATGAGCATGATGAATTGCAACATTATAAAGGCTTAGAAAAGAGATTAAAAAATAAATATGGCAAGACTGGCACACTTAATAAAGTTGTAGATATACTTGAAGACTTACCATATTTAGGAGATACAGTATATGGCATATTCAGACAGACTAAAATTATACCTTTAACAATTACCGGTATTACATTTAATGAATTTGGTATTACATTATCTGCTAAAAATGAAGAAGAACTTGGATATAGTACAATAACTTTAATGACAGATAATACCGGTACAGAATGGTATAAGACTTATGAAGAAGCAGAAAAGAGTGTTAAAGAAATTTCAGCAAGCCGTTTATTAAATAAAAATGGCAATGACTTAGAACGCTAGAAGGAGATAGATTATGGAAAGATTAACAGGAAGAGATGCATATGGAGACATTGTAGCAAATGAAGAGATGCAGATAATAGCATCAAGAGGTGCTACAAATGATGACTTACATAATATTATAAATCATCTGGCAGAAAAGTTATGTGAATATGAAGATTTACAAGAGCAAGGCAGGCTTACTAAGCTACCTTGTAAAGTAGGAGATGATGTTTATTACATCTTAGGTATTCCAAATGAAACACCATGTACAATAGATAAGTGTACATTTAAGTTGTCAGATATAAACAAAATTGGCAAAACATTATTTCTTACAAAATTCGCAGCTGAAGCAGAATTAAATTCATACTTAAAAAAATATAATAAAGATGTAGAAAGGGATTAGAATATTATGAATACTAATTTACATTTTAAAAATTTTTCAGATTTTAAAACAGATGATATTGTATATGCCTGTGCATATGAATACGCAAGTAATAAAGACAATAAAATAAATTATCAGAAGCCTATTTTAGGGAAATTAACATTAGGAAACTCTCAGAAAAAAGATGAAGAAAGAAGAACAAGTGATATTACTTATCACCCATTTTTAAGCTCCGAAGAAACTAAAGAAATACCTTCTTATTTTGTTCCATTTGGAAAGAACGGTACATTAGTCTGGTCTAAAGCCGTTACCGTTTATTCAAGACATTTCTCTTATACAGAAAAAGAAGCTATAAATTTTTTTAATGCTTCTATTCAGGAAAAAATCAATTGGCATCTTGAAGAAATAGAAAAATTAAAAGAAGATTTAATAAAGGAACACGAACAGTCAGAAAAAGAGAAAAACATAAACAAATATGAATGTGAGAGATAGTAAAACAACGTTCTTTTTTTAGAAAAGAAGTGTAAAAAGAGAGATAATAATTATGAATAGAGAGAAAATATGGAGAGATTAACAAGAAGAAGTGCTAACGGAACAGCCATATATGCTACACCTAATGGAGAGCCTGTTAAAGGGGAAGATAACCGCCATAATGTATGCAGAAATTAGCATATTATGAGGATTTAGAAGAGCAAGGCAGGCTTCCTAAGCTACCTTGCAAGGTAGAAGATATATTATACGGAATATCAATGAGGAAATTAATCAACTTTACAGTAAATGAAATTTCAATATTTTGTATGAAAGGTGAGAAGATAATTAATGTAAAATGTCAAAGCAATGATGAGTTCAGAAATTATGTTGAAGGAGAATTTGGTAAAACTGTATTCCTTTCAAAAGATAAAGCAAAAGCAAAACTAAAAGAATTGAGAAATATAGAAAATAGGAAAAATATAAATTTAGATAATGATGAAAGGATGTAAAATATGTCAATTAGCAAAACTGGTTGTAGTAAGTCAATAACAAAAGAAGATTTGGAATATAAATATAAAAAAGGATTTTCAGATGGTGCAAAAGCAGTATGCGGTCTTATATTGGAAACCCTGAAAGACCAACGCTTTGATATTCTTGACAGTTCTAATGATGAAATTGCGTTACAGACAATTAATGCAAGTATTAAGTCTGTTCAGGATAGGCTTGATAAATACAATAACAATAAATAAAGAGGTAATTAATATGGATAGATTAACAAAAAGAGGACATAAGAAACTAGCTCTTTTAATTGGAACATCATGCAGTTATGGTCATATGTCGTATGATTGCCAACTGGAAGAGGGAAATGAGCTACTTAAATCAGCCTTGGATAAACTTGCTATGTATGAAGACTTAGAGGAACAGGACAGGCTTCTTAAGCTACCTTGCAGATTAGGAGATACTGTATATATTTTAAATCAAAAAAGAATTATTCCTTTAGAAATTTGTGAAATTTACTTTGACAGTCATGGAATTGAAATGGCTGCTAAAAACAGAGAAGAACTTGGATATAGAACAATAAATTTAACAGAAGATGGTATTGGCGTGGAATGGTATAAAACTGAAGAAGAAGCAAAAGCAGCAATGAACAAAGTAAAAGGTAAAGATAATAAGGATATAGAAAGGGATTAATAAGGTTTTAAGATGTATTGTGTAAAATTATATATGTCACGAAAGAAGAAAAATAGGGTATGTAAAAACTGTAAATACCATGAGAAAGTGTTTTGGAATAAGCATTTACAGTGGAGATGTACTTATTAAATAAAATAGGAGAATCAATTATGAAAGTTCCATATATAAAAGCTATAGATAAAGATACAGGTAAAGAAGTTCAAGGATTTTACTTTGAGTATCCTGAAACCTCTTATTGCTTTACAGAAGATTATGAAAAGTCTCCGGTTGAAATGATACCATGTGTGGTTTTCTACACAATGACGGACTGGGGATTACCTAATAAGCCTATGTTATGTCAGAACATTGATAAGAATAGTATTAAACTTATAAGGTATGTTGATATTTGATAAAAATAATTATACTGCAAAAGGCTTAAGCGTTTAATTTATGAGAAGTAAAAAATATAATTACAAGAGAAATGATTAAAAATGGTTTTAGAACAGGTAAAAAAGGATATAGAAAGGGATTAAGCATTATGAAATATAACAAGACGGATGAAGAATATATTAATATGCTTGTTACTGGAATGTGTTGGAGAGATATAATAGATATATTTAAAAGAAATGCAGACAGCGAAACAAAACGGATTCATTTCGGCAGCAACTATTATCAGTGCCGTATAAATAGTAATGGAATCTGTATTGGAGTAAAAGATATCTGTAACCCTGAAATGCTGGATTTAACTGAAGTAAAAGAATACATACAAAACGCAACTAACAGTATTTATAATGCAAGTGGATTGTTAGAAGCTAATAATGTCAAAACACTTAATAAGCGATTAGACCATATAAAAGAAGAACTTTACAAATGCTATGAAAGAATTGATGAAATAGAAGAAAACTCATATATAAATCAGAAGGAAAATATAAAGGATAAAGAAATTGAAAGAATATGAGAGGTAATATATGAATAAAATTACAACACAGGAAATAGGTGAAAAAACAGTATATAAAACTTCAGATGGTGAAATTTTTGATTGTGAAAAGGATGCTTTGACACATGAGAAATGGACAGTATTAAAGAAAAAAATGAATAAAATCAAAAGTATAAAATAAGGCTTAAGCTGCACATACTTAAGCCCATTGTCGGAATGGCTTACTTATCCGATTTAAGCAAGCCTTCATTGATGTTGCTCATTATCTTACTGTATTTCAGGTTACTGAAATTAACAATAAGACACATCAATGATTGTGAAGTTAATTGTATGCATACATATTTCTTACCAACACAAATATGTATGTAGTACTTATTTAAAATATCATAAATGTAAGAGTATGTAAACAGAAATTATTATGTTATAATTTAACTAAAGACAGGAGAATAAATCTTCTAAACAAATGACACAATTAAAAAGAATTAAATAAATTAATAAAAGAATAAGGAGAAGGATATATGATAGTATTAAATACAGAAGGTTTTAGTGATGAATTTAAGGATACTGCTCCAAAAGAATGTGCTATATATCTATCAAGCTGTTTATCAGAAGATACACATAAACAATTAAAAAAAGATTGGGATGAATTAGGTGGAATAAATGCAATGCCTTATTGGGAGTATGTTCTTAATTCACTAAGCATAAAATATGATGGACAACATAATGAAAGACAGGAGAAACAGCCTATGGATAATACATACACATATAGAGCAAAAAGAAAAGACTGGCAGGAATGGGTTAAAAGCTGTCAGTATGTAACAGGAAATATGGTTACTCTGGGTGACAGATATTTCTTGGTAACACCGGCGTATGGGGGAGATGAACTTTATATTGATGATTTTACAGAGATTGATAAAGATACAATCGAACCGGTAATTAAACCTGTTATTGATAAGAAGCAAGAAGTATTAACAAAAGAAGAAATATTAATAAAGGTTCATTCAGAGCTTACAGACCTTTCGGATTCTACAACTGATAAAGAACTTAAAGCTCTTTGTGATGCATGTGATTATGATTATGATACATTATCTGAATGGAATAAAGAGTGTAAACTACAAGCTCAGGGCAGTATTATAAGTAGTAATTTTGCAAGAGCATTAGCTGAAAGCTACTATAATGATAATGCACTGATTGATTATGCTAAAAATTATAAAGAGTTTATGAATGAATCTGTAAAATCAAAAAACATCAAATCAAAGATTTCTGACAGAGAGCTTTAAATTTTAAGACTGGTACTTAAATGTGATACATTTTTGTACCAGTCCTTTTTATAATTAGTCCTTTTTACAATATTTTTTGTCATAAAATAATTATAATATAATTAAATCAAGAAATAAAATTGGAGAGCTGAATTATGATTGAAAAGACAACAGACCTGATAAATAAAGATGTAGAGCTTCTTTCTGAACGGGATAAAAAAATAATAAAACTTAAAAAGAAAATATTAAAAGAGATAAATTCACTATTGGAAATGTATAAAGCAGAGGCATCTCAAACTGAAATCTTTGAATTTGCTGTTAAAAACAGCTTTGCACTAATTAAATTAAGGGATTATACATGCAATCCTGCAAGTTTTAATCAGATGTGGAATAAAAGCTATATTATTAGTGATTTGCATATAGATATGTGGCTTCAGGAAGATTATAGTTTTGCTTTTAATTTTTTGTATAATGTAGAAGAACATAATTACGATATTATCCCACTTCTTAATGATAATTTTTTTGAATTATATTTTACCGATATAGTTGACGAGGCTTTATATAAGCAAAAGCTTCAGAAAAACTGTTCTGAGTAATTAGTCATACAAAATGAGCAGCTACCAATGTCTTATGTAATAAGACATGTAAAATGTTGATAAGCCATAGTAGATGCAAGAAGAAAATAAACAAGTAAAAATTATTAGTTTCCTTTGGAGGTAAAAAATGAGAATAGAAGAAATCGCTTTAAGACAAGAAGCAAGACAAATGTTATGTGAAGCTGGTTTAAGTAAAGAGGAACTTAAAGAACTGGTGTTGAAAGATATAGATGATAAAGTAATTCAGGCGATTGAAAGTAAAATCAAGGGTATTGATTTTGAACAAATGATTACGGATAGAGTCGATAAAGCTTTAACCAAAGCAGTTAATGATATTGTCCGAAAAGAAGTAGAGGGATATTTTTATAGCAGAAAGCTCAACATTCGTGCAACTGCTTCATTTGAAGAATAAAAAATGGTAAATACAATAAGAAAAGAGGTGTAATATGAAATTAACAGGAGAAATAATTCTTGATGAAAAGGCAACACAACAATTGAAAGAAGAAGTCAGAGTAGAGGTTTTAAAAGATATAGAAAAAGACGGTCTTGATTATGAAGAAGCATTAAAATTTCTTAAAAGCATTAATTCTGTTACTAGCTTCAGGAATATTTTTATAGATAGTCTATCTGAATTTTTACCAAAGATAAAAAGTGAAGATTTTCATTTTGATGATGAAAAAATTTTTAATAAATTAAAGATGTGCTTAGAAATTATGAAAATGTAATTATTAACAACAATTAAGATTAGCAAGAATCAACAGTTTCTCGTGAGAATAAAAGTCGCAGAAAATTTCAATTTTTATGAGGAGGAATTTTTATGAGCATTAAATTAAAGGATGCCAGACATGAACTGGATGTTTTAGAAGAGTTTATTAATAACCCTGAATTAATTATGTCTGATTTATCAGCATATGAAGTAAGCGATTATGATTTTTTATTTAGGAATATAACTGTTAATGGTAAAACATTTCATGCTGCCATGATGGAATATTTAAAGCAGATTGAAATATTTAATAATGATGATATATTTTTAACACCTTATTCAGATGTTGATAATGTAACGGTTAAGATTTCTTCATTTGACGAATTTCACAGTCAAAATATTATGTGCATAGATTTCATAAATCATACTTACAAGATTATTGACGATTGTATCAAATATTATAATAAAATAATGAATGATGAACCTAAATATGAACCTTATGAGATACAGGACATTTTTAAAAGATACGAAAATTATACATTTAAAAAGAGACTGGCTAATGCACAACATTGTTTATTTAACAAAGATAAGACATGCAGTGTCAGGATATCTGATTTCTTTTTCAGCTTATTTGTGTCTAAGCAGTATTTAAAAAAGATATTTGATAAGGAATATAAAAGAGCTGAAGAAGCAAATAAATGTTTAAAAAAGGGTTATGATAAAGACGTTGAAAAACAGAAGCTTTATATACAGAAAGCTCCTGAGCAGATACTTAAAATAAAACAGAAGCAGAAAGAGATTATTAAGTATCTTTCTAAATATGGTTTTAAAGAACAGTCTGACTTAAAATAAAATGGAGATAAAAATATTCTAAATACCTAAATAAAGTAAGTATTGCATGAGATGTTTTTAATATATATAATGGAAATAGAAAGAAGTGATAAGTATGGAAGATAAAATTTTATTTCATGGCTCAAGAGGCGGCATTAATGAAAAAATTCAGCCACTAAGCAGATTTACTTGTGATTTTGGTAAAGGCTTTTACATGGGTACAGATATAATGCAGGCAAAAGGAATTGTATCTAATGACTTTGACCCTTATATATATACATTAAAATTTAATTTATCTGAAATTCCGGATAATAGGATTTTAGATTTACGAAATAATGATATGTGGATATATACTATATTAGCAAACAGAAGAAAAGTAAAAGATTTCAATGAACTTCCACTTGCTAAAAATCTCTTGGATATGTGCAATGATTATGATGTTATTATAGGTACAATTGCTGATGATAGTATGAGTAAAGTGATGGAATATTTTAGAAATAATCTTATTACTAACAAAACACTTGAAAAGTGCATTAAAACCGTTGATTTAGGTACACAGTATGTTGCTAAAACAGAATTTGCATGTAGTAAAATTGAAATACTTGATTGCAAAGAAATAACATATGATATGGCATCTGAAGCAAAAAGAGCAGAAGAAATCAAAAGATTAGACAGTAAACAGATTATAGATAAAATGATTGTAGAGCATAGAAATGAAGGGCTTTTTTTAGATGAAATTATAAAACGGGAAAAATCTCTTCAAAAAAATCCAGTTAAAAGTTTTCAAAATGACAGAAAGGAAAAACATTATGAAAGATGAAAACAAGCATAATGATATCTTTACAATGCAAAACGATATTGATTATTCCTCAGCCAGAGAAAAAGTAAATTATGAAATATGTGATACAGTTGGAAATATCTATAAAGAACTTTTAGAAAACGGATATACATTGCAAAGTATATCAGATGAGTTTCTAAAATCTGATTTTTGTAAAAGACAGTTTGATACAAATTATAGTACTTTTCAGCTTGATGATGATACCAGTATTTACTATTTCTTAAAAGAATGTGGAAAAAATCTTATAAAAAAGGCAGAAAAGTCTTATGCTTCAGATATTGCTTACTGGATTGGATTTATGTACCGATATATATACATCCATACAGGCATAAGCAGCAGTAAAATTTGTGACATAGTACCGTTTGATGATATGTTAAAATATATTGAACGTACAATGTATCCATTTGAAGAATATAGTGAAGATGAAGTGTTTGAAATTATTGATAAAGATAAGAATTTTAATCAATATAAGTAGCAAAAATTAATAAATATTTTTTTAAGACAGTACTTCGATATCTAAAGATGCGGTACTGTCTTTTTTGTTGCAATTATATAAAAAGGCTTTTTTATATAAAAAGTTTTTTCCTTATTATATATAATATGATTACAGGATGCAGTTATTAAAGCAGCTTATCAATGCCTTGCATAAGCTCTAAATACGGATTTAAAGAGAAAATAGAAGGAAACCAGCTATGAAAATGAAGAAAACAGATTCAAGGATTAAAGAAATACAAAATGCTTTTAAAAATTTTTCACTTAAGCTTATTTGTATATATATAATAACAATATTTTTAACTTTTGTATCTATGAAAACAGGTCATATGTCGCTTTATAAGATATGTTTTCTTATTTCAATAGCAACATTCACTTGCACTCTTATGTTTGTCACACTTTCCTGTGTTTGGTTTATTAAACAAAGAAGAAAGCATGAAAATAAGGAAAATAATATAAAGGAGTAACACTTATGAAGACACTTAATGTAATAAATGAATTAATCGGAAAAGCAGAATCAGAACATGAAAGACGCATATTAGATACAATAAAAAATGCTTTGATAGAAGAAGTTAAGGAAGCCTCTAAGAAAGCTCTTCTTTGCAGCTGGTGGACTGAAGGTACATATGATGATGACGGATACTCGAATGATGATGAAGAAGAAGTTATATATGCAGACAGGGCTGTTAATATTATTGAGAGTATTATATATGACAATGATGAAGAGTAATCCTGTCAAATACAATGAGGTATATATATGAACGATAAATTTGAAAAAGATATTACAGAAGCAATAGAAAGCCTTGAAGAACAAATATCTGAATATAAAGAGCAGATAGAAGTTATAAAAAATACAAACTTTAATGCCCCTGTAGATGAAGATACTTGGCATAAGATATGTTTTACATCACTTCGCACATCTGATTTAATGGGTAGATTATTAAAAAATATATTTCCGGATGCAAAAGATATAAAAGTAGATTCCAATTATGTAATATTTACCTTATATGGCTTTAAATGCTTTTTACCTACATCTGATTATTATAATATAGAAGTAGATACAAGCTGGTATATTAAGGATAAAGGCTTGGAAACTTTCCATGAATATTGTAAGAGAACAGGAAGAAATGTTACTCTTTTGCAGGAAGAATATCTTAAGATAGAAAAGCCTACATTTAAACAGAAGATTAATTATGTATTTGATACTCCAAGATATAAAAATATGCCTTACTGGAAGAAAAAATTCTTATATATCAGATATCACAGTGTATATAAAGCTGCAACGGACAGGGAACAAATAAAAGAAAACTGTAATGCCATACATACATTTTATAATGACTATGTAGAAAGATATTATAAAGACCGTAAAAATATGACCTTAAAGGCGAATGAAATGGAAAAATTAATATCTGAGCTTATGAGATTTACCAAGGAGATAAAAGCTCATGGAAGATATTTAAACGGTTATCTGTCACCACAGCAGATTATAGAAGCTGAATCATAAAACATATTATTAATACTTAATATTAATTTAAGCCCCGGATTATCTTGGGGCTTATTTTTATATAAAATATTATTTTAGAATATATCTTTAAAAAGAACTAATTAAGATAAAAGTACATTATAGACTTGTTATACTGTTTTCACTTAAAGAAAAAAATAAAAAAGGAGTAAAAATAGTATATGGAAAAGATACCAATATGGGAAAAGCAGAATCTTACAATAGAAGAAGCTGCTATATATAGCAATATAGGCATAAACAAGCTTAGGATGCTGATTGACAATCCTGATTGTGATTTTGTATTAAAAGTCGGCACAAAAAATCTTATAAAAAGGAAAAAATTTGACAATTTCATTACTCATTGTAATAATTTATGATTTTACAGATATTAATTTGAAGAAATATTGCTTGGCAGATTAAATTTAATATGTTATCATCAGCCCGAAAAGCAATTTTCTTTCTTTATTTAATAAGAAAGAAGGTAATATGACAAATAAAACATTAGAAAAAAGAAAGGATGACAAGGGAAGAATTTTAAATAAAGGGGAATCACAATTAGAAGATGGAAGATACCGATATAGATACACAGACTTAAATGGCAAAAGGCATACAATATATTCATGGAGATTAGTAAGTTCTGATAAAACACCTGCCGGAAAGAAAAAAGATAATCCTTTGCGTGATGCTGAAAAGGAAATAAACAAAAAACTGGTTAATGGAATTAAAGACTGTCGTATTACATTAAATGAAATGTTTGACAAGTATTTAAGTTTAAAAATTACATTAAATATAAATACAGTGGAAAATTATAAATATATGTATGATAAAGATGTAAGAAATACGATAGGACAATATTTTCTTTCTGATATCAAAAAAAGTGATATAAAAGATTTTTATGCATTATTATATAAAAATGGTTATTCAGTATCCACAATACAATTACATCAAAATATTTTATATCCAACTTTTAAATTAGCCATTGATGATGGTCTTATACTTATTAATCCGTGTGAAGATGCAATGGATTTTTTAGGGAATATTAGTTGTGATGAAAAAGAAGCTTTAACTATTGAAGAGCAGGAAGCACTTCAATTATTTTTAAAGGATGATTTAATATATAATCGTTATTATCCCCTAATAATGACATGTTTATCAACAGGTGCAAGAATCAGTGAAGCACTTGGACTTACATGGGATGATATTGATTTCAAAAATAAGATTATATCCATTAATCATCAAACTAAATATAGAAAAGTAAATGGAAAAATTCAATGGACAGCAGGAAAAACAAAGTGGTCAACGAATAAAAAGCAGAATATAAGATTAATACCGGTACATGATGATATAATCAATATTCTAAAAAAGCACAAGCAGGATACATATAGATTTTCTAAAGCTTCAGATTTTAAAGTTTACACAATACCTAATGAAAAAAATGCATTCGGATTAAAACCTTATTACAGTAATTTTGTTTTTATAAATTCAGAAGGCAAATTATTTACTCCAAATACAATTAATCGTACATTAGAAAGTATTACTAAAAGGTATAATAAATATAAAAATGATGAAGCTGTTATGCTGCCACATTTTTCATCTCATGTTTTAAGGTATACATTTGCCACACGAAATGCTGAAAATAAAATGGACTGTAAGGTATTACAAGCATTAATGGGGCATAAAAATATAGCTACAACAATGGATATATATAATAAAGTATCCGAACAAAGAAAAATACAGGAAGTAGGTTCAACAGTTTCTCCAATTATAAGCCACACTTCCATCATAAATAATAATACTTCTGATTGTATTAATAACATTAATAATTCCGGCTTAATAGAAATATTAAATGATTTAGTTAATACAATAAAGCAATCAGATAATGATTTAACCCAAAATAAAATTTTAACCCAAATTTTAACCCAATTGTCCGATAAGTTATAATAGGTTATAATAAGTTATATAAGATAATATTTATAAGAATGCAGTATTTATCACGTTTTAATAAGATATAAATAGTTATAAAGAGATATAAAAAACATGCTGTTCACATAACAAGAAAGAAATCATCTCTGTTGACTAATTACTAACATGAATTTTGATAGGCTGTCCCGTTTGGGGCAGCTTGTTTTGTTTTATAAAGAAA